>Ga0272440_1000061_pt1 | contig 90139 bp, 59 predicted proteins | sample SSMMMBAug17_FD_192440 | JGI IMG/M metagenome (GOLD analysis project Ga0272440, IMG submission 192440) | Marine sediment archaeal communities from Little Sippewissett salt marsh, Falmouth, MA, United States - SSM-MMB-Aug17 | ecosystem: Environmental > Aquatic > Marine > Wetlands > Sediment ... | reverse complement strand
AGTAATACATATTAACAATGGATTCTCTATTAAAAAATGGCTTTATTGAATAGAAGTGAACGAAATGATTATTTATCTGTTATTATTGACAATAGAAGGTCTGACAAAAATAATGTGGGGTCTTAAGGGGTTAGGGGGGTGTTATGCGTTGGTAATTCTAATACGAACACCCCCTAACCCCCTCAAGGGGAATTCGGACTCGGCAAAGTGTTAACTACTTTTCAGCAAATATGAAGGATGCCCAATTACCAATAGTTTTTTCCAATAATCAATTACTAAAATATTTGCACTGACCTTTTGATTTATGTAGAAAAATGTCCTCGCTAACTGCAAAATTTGTGACAGCCTCGCCGAGTGACTAAATACAAACAATTATAATAAAATTTAGTTTATATCATTAATATTCAACCTTGTAGCTGGCGGAAATTTTGATTAACGTGATAAATGCCAGGAACTTTGAGCGTTAACCAATTGAAGCGTTACTGTATAATTAACAATTCAAGATTTGACCTAGTGCCCCCCAAACAAAGAAGGTACAGACGCCCTGCTTTTTGGATTACCTCGACCTATATTTAATATTTCTGATTATTACAAGTATTTATACCTCTTCTTGTCTTGAACTACAAAGTTTGTTCTTTCTGTAACTTATCATGTTAGCGTTTACTACTGTTTATATTTTCTTAGAATGCTCATTTAGGGGTAAAAATGGGCATCCTAAGAGCTAAAATGGTCGTTATATTAATATATTATTTTAATATCAATTGGTTAAAAAATTATTTTTGGTCCGACCCCAATGTGCATGAATGTTACTAGAATCCCTAAACTTTTGTTATCATTAATCAAGCTTTGGCCTCACTGTTAAAATAATTGGCCTATGATCAGAAATTCTTTTATTACTTCTTTCATCAGAAAGTTTAACAATTCGTAATTCACAATTCCAGCAATCTAAACCTCTGACAAAAGCATGGTCAATAAGAATTTTATGTTTTAAGTGACTATAAGGCCATCCTTGAGCCTGTTCTGTTTGTTCATAGTTAGGACGATCAATATTGTTTTTATTGTATGTATATTTTTTTCCCCATAAATGTTCTGTTATATTTATAATAGGTAAATCATCTGAAAGTACTTGAAAAAATCCGTATTCATTGCATAGATATTCAAGCTCAATTGAGCCAGGTCGAGCATTAAAGTCTCCCATAAGTATAGCAGGAGTATCAGGATCAAGTTCGGAGCATAATTGTTTGATTTGTTCAATTCGATGTTTTGTTCCAATACTATTATCCAATAAATTTTTACTTGTTACTCGTAGATCTTTACTATTTGTTTCAAGTTGGCAAAAAGCAAGATTGACATGAAGATTGTCAAATAATTTTAATTTACGAAAAAGTATAGCTGATCTTGGCTCAGAATCACGATTTCCTAAATATTTTAAAGGGTCATCATTAATATTTGATAAAGGGTTTAACCCTGATGGGCGAAGTTGAAGCCCTTCTGGTTCTGGTATGAAAGTATCATTGGAATTATTGTTTAATAGTACCGCTGAACCTTGATAAACAGTACGAGAAAGTTGAATTTCTTTAACTATTCTTTGTGAAGCCTTTTTTCCATTCCATTTATTGTTAAATGCTTCAGGATGCCTATGTTCATAGGAATTTAAATGTGATAAATAATATTTTGTTTTAAAACTTTTTTCATTTCCTAAAAAACCTTTCTCAAACTGTTCTATATCATTTGTAATATACTTGTTGTTATTCTGTAATATCTCAAGTTTCTTTTGCAAATGTTCTTGTTTTTCTCTACTTATCAGAACCTCAGATAAACCTATTACTACTAATATATCTCCTGCATTTAATGCTCTCTTTATCTCATACCCAAGTTTTTGAGGATTACTATTTTCTTCTTCTCGAGCTGCTCCTGCACAGTTAGCAAATACAATGATCTTTCTATTATCACAAATCATCTTCTACCTTCCTTTAGATAGCTATTAACGTTGTCAAATTGGTATTTTGTACAAATTGATACTAATCCAAATTCTTATTTCAGTTTATTGTCCATGTATAGTTTTCATTTTCAATCATCAAACATTCTCCATAAATTTTTTTATTTGCCCTCGTATCTGTTAACAAATGGTACTATACTGTCAAAAATATCTAATTATCTTATATCACCAGGTGGTTCAAATCCTGGTGTTGATATATAATATGCTAGAAGATCTGCTTTATATTGATTATTCTTTTCTATTTTTTTATTTAATTTCCAACCAAAATCTAATAAAGATTTAATTTCATTTATTTTATCAACATTAACTACACCAGCAAGGCATATATATTTTATTTTTGGTGAGTTATATTCTTCTTTTATTTTTTCTATAACTGTTTTACCAGTTATACCACTTTTTATTTCACTGTCTACTAGTAAAACATCTGGTTGGCAATTTTTATTCCATTTTGGAAGATGGAATTTATCTATATTACGCATAGTATTACTACTGCCCCCCAGAAAAAAATAACCAAATTTTTTATTCCCTTTACCTCTTTTAAAACATAAATACGAAGCTATCATAATTCCAGCTTCATTAATGCCACAAATTATATCCGGACGAAAACCTAAATAATCAGAATATTTATTTAAAATTTCAATTCCTTTACCAAAGGTTTCCCAGGAAAGTTTTAATTTCCCATCTATTTGTTGTCTAAGTTTATATATTTTAATAGATTTATCAATCTCTATTGTTTTATCCCATTGGATTTGCTGTTTTTGTTGATTAGCGAGCTTTTTTATATCTCTGGCCAATTTTTCCCAATCTTCGTTATGTGTAAAATCAATATGTTCTATTGTTTCCAATTTAGGATGCTTTGTAGTAGGGGATATCAATAAAGGAATAATTTGTTTACCTATACCAAGAGCGAATGCCCATTCATAATTAACATAAGTCGATTTATTTGAATTCTCACTCAATATTAAAATTAGAACATCTGAACTCTTAATATTTTCATCTATAATATCCTTCCAGTTATCACCAGAACTTAATCCTTTCTCGTCAAGCCATGCTTCAATTTCAAATTCATTTAACTTTGCTTGACATAACTTTGCAAACATAGAATCTTTTGACGAATAACTTATGAAAACTTTCGACATAATTATTTTTCTCCAACTTATTTTAACTAACCAAATCTTCTGTACATTTTGGTATGGCAGGTGTCACGTAAAAAAAACACATTATAGCATTTCAGAGCAATCTGTTTGTCTGAAAATGCTTAATCTAATTGTCTTAATAGCAAAATGCTATATGGTGGGTTTTTACGTGACACCTGCCGTATGTATTTTTAATAATTAATAATTAGATGAATATTTAGTATTCAAAGTTTTTTGCTTTTTTCAATATATCTATTCCTTGTTTGGTACCTCGAACTATAAGCATAAGCTTAGGTCGAAAATAAAATACAATGAACAAGTGTAAGCTGCCACAAAAAGCAAAAAGGATTTACAATAGAATGATTAACCTTCTATAAACAAGGTTTAACGCATAAGCTAAAAAGCGCGGCGCTTTTTGTAGTCTGCTTCACACAGATATTGTATTTCTTATTATTCTGAATTGTTATCGTGTAATTCTTTCCAAACTTGCCATGATTGCTTTTCGGTTGATTTATGTATTATGTATACTTGCATTCAAGATTGTTAATCCAACAATTTTACTGCCATCTTTTCTTAGAAGCATATCATCATCAAGTTCAAATGTTTCAGTAGCTCGTTGAGGTCTTCTAAAACTCATATATAATACATCGGCTTCTTCATCGTAATCAATCCATATATTCCGAACAGGAAGTCTAAGAATATCTGATACCATATTTACATGGCCCAATAAAATTAAAAGTTTCTTTTGCCATTTCTAATTATTTTAATTGGTTACTGATTTATTTTATTGCAAACTACCGATAATTGTTTTTTTTTGTTCCGAACTTGCAATTACCAAGAACTTTTTTTCAATAACCAATTACGAAAATATTTGCACTAACCTTATGATTTATGTTGAAAATATTCTCGCTAACTGCAAAATTGATGACAGCCCTGCCAATTAGCTGAAAACAAACAATTTACAAGAATTTATTTTTGAACTGATTACATAGCTGTTTAGTTAATTAATTATATAAAAAAAGAACAAATAACTATTTTTAAATCAAGCTGCCTTTGCAAGCCTTTGATTAATAATGTACCAGAATAGTGATATAGATTCTTCTTTACCATCAAAGTAATCTTCAAAAAAACCTGCTTGATTGAGAGCTATAGGATAAGAATAACGTTCTCCTTCTTGTCCAAACTCAGTACTCCAGTCAGTTGGTTCACTATCATCTATTACTTGAAAAATATCAGGTGAATAGAGATAAGGCTTTCCTAAATCATTAATAATGCGATAATAATCAGCTTCAATGCCGATTACAAAATATATATTATTTGGATTAATATTCTGGTAAGGAATACTTTGTTTCAATTTTACAATCATTAGGATTAGGATACCTTTTTCTTTTTTGTCTCAAATCTTCCTATTCCATGATGTTCATACCAGTGATATTCAAAATACTCATCATTTTCTTTGAAGGGAATTGAGCTTTTCTTTACCCATTTTGATGAGGTTCCACCATATTCTTTTAGCAATCATATTTTGGGATCAATTGCCAAGCATTATATCAGCCTTGCAATAAACAAAACATCAGGAAACAAAGCTACTGCCGCAAAATTACTTGGATTTAAAAGTTCACAAGTGCTGACCAACTGGATAAAAAAATATGAAATGTGATTTAGATAGGGAGCTGAAAACAGCTCCCAAAATCCGATATAATTATTTTAACATTTTTACTTCAAATGGCCACCCAATAATGCCGCCTTCAATAAAATATACACGATCAAACCCCTGAGCATTAAGAATCCGCTGTGCTTCATATCCGCGCATACTCACTTTGCAAAATGCCAGAATATCCTTGTCTTTTGGCAGTGTTTTAGCTTTTTCACGTAACGCACCCAAAGGAATATGAGTAAAATCATAGGGCAACTGCATGGTTTCAACCTCTTGCGGTGTACGAACATCTAACAGAATAACATCGTCGTTTTCAATACGCTTTTTTGTTTCATAAGCTGAAACACCATTGGCAATGCCATCAAGTTTATTTAATAAAATATGCGCGCACGTTGCCAAAGGATCTATAGGGGGTGAAAAAGGCGGTGCATATGCGAAATCAATATCAGCAAGTTCATCCAGTGTACCCCCAAATCGAATGACTGCCGCAGCAGTATCAATTCTACGCGCAACATCACCCATGCCTGCCGCCTGAACTCCGAGCAGTTTTCTCGTTTTTTTACATGCCATCATTTTGATGAGTAAAGGCTTTGAGCCAGGCATGTAGTGAGGTCTGTCTGGGCCTGACCAATATGTTGTTTCAAAATCCAGTTTGAGATCTTTGGCCTGACGTTCAGACATACCTGTTCTGGATATATTGAAATCAAAAGCTTTGACAATGCCTGTGCCAGTAATCCCACCAAAGGGAACTGCATTTCCTGCAATATGGTTGGCGATGATTCGACCATGCTTATTTGCAGTAGATCCTAATGGGACATACATTGGATTGCCAATCATACGATCAACATAGGTATTGACAGCACAATCACCACCCGCATAAACATTGGGATCACTGGTTTGACAATAAGAATTAATGACAATACCGCCACGTGCCATACATTCAATTCCTGCTTCTCTTGCCAATGCGTCATTGGGGCGGGTTCCAACTGCAACAATGACAACTTCAGCATCAATGCTTTGTTTATCTGTTTGAACGCCTGTTGCTGTTGAACTTCCCAATATACCGGTCACACGCTCGCCCAGTACCAGTTTGACCCCTTTTTGTTTTAAATGCTTTGAAGCAAAGGTTGCAATGTCATGATCCAGAACACCAGGCATAATTTGATCGGCCATTTCGATGAGATGTACAGAAAGGCCGCGATGTATCAGGGCTTCTGCCATTTCAATGCCAATAAAACCAGCACCCACCATAGCAGCGGTTTTAAATCCCTTTTCCTGGATTTCTTTGACCAGACTTTCAGCATGGTTGGGATGTGTCATAAACCACACATTTTTCAGATCAATTCCTGGAATCGGTGGATGAAAAGCAAGACCGCCTGTTGCAAGAACAAGTTTATCATATGGTAAACTGCCTGTTTCTTTGGTATCCAGGTTGCGAATTTCAACACATTTATTGTCTCGATCAATTTTAAGTGCCTCCGTTCGTGTTAATACTTTGAATCCTTTGGCTTTATCAAAAAAAGCAGGTGTTCGCGCCACACCAACTGGTGTTTCGATTAATGTATTAATTGATGAAAAAAGCCCTTCGACATAATAAGGAAGGCCGCATGCGCCATAAGATACAATGGCATCTTTTTCTACCATTGTAATGTCCGCATTTGGATGAAGTCTGCGTAGTCTGGCTGCTGTTTTGGGGCCGCAGGCGACTCCTCCGACAACGACGACATTTAATTTTGAATTCATAATTTTATCCTTTATTAAAATTTTTTTCAGGCGTTATTGTCTGAAATCAATTTTGGGATATATATCATAAAAAAAAATTTTTGTATAGTTAATTTTTGAGGGTGACAAACGTCAGACAGACGAATTATATTTCAAACAACACTACATATTTCTTCGATACTGCCCCCCAATTTCATACAATGCACGGGTTATTTGTCCCAGGCTGCAATAACGCACAGTATGCAATAACTCTTCAAAAATGTTGTTGCCTGAAACCGCACATTTTTTCAACTGTTCCAATGCCTGCGGTACCTTTTCAGCATGTTTGTGTTGAAACTGTTCCAATCGTTTCAATTGATCTTGTTTTTCTTCTTCACTGGCCCGCGCCAATTCAAGTTCACACACCATATTTTCATTATCAATGGTATTGGGATCTCTGAATTTATTTACGCCAATAATGGGCATTTCTCCAGTATGCTTTTTAACTTCATACACCAAAGATTCTTCTTGAATTTTACTGCGTTGATAGCCTGTTTCCATTGAACCCAATACGCCCCCCCTTCGTGTAATATTGTCAAACTCGATAAGAACAGCTTCCTCCACAAGTCGTGTCAATTCTTCAATAATAAAACTGCCTTGTTGGACATTCTCATTTTTTGCAAGCCCCCACTCTTCGTTGATAATCATTTGGATCGCCAGTGCTCGGCGAACAGATTCTTCGCTCGGTGTTGTCACTGCTTCATCATATGCATTGGTGTGTAGACTGTTACAGTTATCATATATTGCACACAATGCTTGAAGCGTTGTACGAATATCATTAAATTGAATTTCCTGACAGTGCAATGACCGACCAGATGTTTGTATATGATATTTTAATTTTTGGGATCGGGTTGATGCGCCATATTTTTCTCTCATGGCAATGGCCCATATGCGACGCGCCACCCTGCCAATAACATTATATTCTGGATCCATTCCATTTGAGAAAAAGAATGATAAATTAGGGCCAAAGGTATCAATATGCATGCCGCGTGAGAGATAATATTCAACATAGGTAAATCCATTTGCCAGGGTAAATGCGAGCTGACTGATTGGATTTGCACCGGCTTCAGCAATGTGATAGCCAGAAATTGAGACCGAATAAAAATTTCGTACCTGATGCGCTGTAAAATAGGATTGAATATCACCCATCATCCGCAAGGCAAATTCAATGGAAAATATGCAGGTATTCTGTCCCTGATCTTCTTTCAGAATGTCAGCCTGAACTGTACCGCGAATATTCGATAAAACGTCTTTTTTTATAGTTTCATAGGTTTCCTGATTCGGTGCATGGCCTTGTTCTTTTTCATAAGCCGCTGCTTTTTGCTCAATGGCTGTATTGAAAAACATGGCCAAAATTATGGGGGCAGGGCCATTGATGGTCATTGAAACTGATGTGTTTGGCGCGCACAAATCAAAACCATCATATAAGACTTTCATATCATCCAGCGTACAGATGCTCACCCCTGATGTTCCAATTTTGCCATAAATATCAGGTCGAATATCTGGATCAAAGCCATAAAGTGTTACAGAATCGAAAGCCGTGGACAGTCGTTTACCTGCTGAATCTGCCGATAATAATTTGAATCGTTTATTGGTACGATGCGGTCCGCCCTCACCGGCAAACATGCGCGTGGGAGCTTCATCAGTTCGTTTGAATGGAAACACACCCGCGGTATATGGAAAATTGCCAGGAACGTTTTCTTCACGCAGCCAGCGATAGATTTCACCACGATCTACAAATTGAGGCAACACCACCTTTGGAATTTTTTGATTTGACAATGATTGTGTATACAGAGGCACCTGAAATTCTTTGTCTCGTACCTTGTAAATAAAGTGATTACCAGAGTAAGCTGTTTTTATTTCCGACCAACTATCTATGGTTTGAGTTGTCTCATTTTCAAGCTTTTGCTTAAATCGTTCTAATTCCTTTTTCAAGCATTGAATCAAATCTGTTTGCGATTGATCAATAATTTCAGCCGAACGTTCCAGATGTTGACATTTTCGTAAAATATCTGATTGATCTCTGGTTTTTTTATGGTAGTTACGTATGGTCTCAGCGATCTCAGATAGATATCGTTTACGTTCTTCAGGAATGACAATGGATTTGGCTGTGGGTATTTTTTGCGTAATATCAGGACAGGCGCCTTCCCATTGCATATTAAACTCTGATTTTGAAAAGGATTGTTTGATATGAGAATAAATAGAACTCACGCCATCATCATTAAATTTAGATGCAATGGCACCAAATACAGGAAGGTCAACAGGGAGGGTATCCCACAGTTTGAGATTCCTTTGCATTTGCTTGCTGACATCACGAATGGCATCCTCGCTCCCCTGTTTTTCGAATTTATTGACAACCACAAGCTTTGCAAAATCCAACATATCAATCTTTTCAAGTTGTGATGGCGATCCAAACTCACTTGTCATGACATAGACAGGATAGTCCGACCAATCGACAATTCGCGTATCCCCTTGACCGATACCCGCTGTTTCGGCAATAATTAAATTAAATTGCGCTGCTTTTAACACATGCAGTGCATCTTTGATTGACTCTGACAATTCTGTTTGGGAAGCCCGCGTTGCCATTGAACGCATGTAAACACGTTGACTCATGATCGAATTCATGCGAATACGATCACCCAACAAGGCACCACCAGTCTTTCTTCTGGAAGGATCACAACAAAGTACGCCAATATTCATATTGGGTTCATCACTTAAAAACCTGAGAATAATTTCATCCACCAGGGATGATTTACCCGCACCACCTGTGCCAGTTACCCCAATTACTGGCACTTTGATATTTTTCACTTGGTCTTCCAAAGTATGAATAAAATGTGATGATTTGTTTTGCTCGACATATGATATCAATTGCGCAATCAAACGATGGTTCTTGCTATTTACAGATTTCCAATCAATGGTTTCTGGATTTAAACCCTGTGTCGTTTCAAAGTCCATATGGTGAAGCATGTCATTGATAATCCCTTGCAAGCCCATTTTTGAACCATCTTCCGGGGAATAAATCCTGCAAACCCCATAGTTTTCCAGCAAACGAATTTCTTCGGGCACAATAACGCCACCGCCGCCGCCAAATACACGAATGGATGTTGCCCCTTTTTCTTTCAGTAAATCCACAAGATACTGAAAAAATTCCACATGTCCGCCCTGATATGAGGAAACCGCAATTCCCTGAACATCTTCATCAATGGCTGCATCGACAACATCAGATACTGAACGATTATGCCCCATATGGATAACCTCAGCACCACTGTCTTGTAAAATGCGCCGCATAATATTGATTGAGGCGTCATGACCATCAAAAAGTGCAGTCGCAGTGACGACTCGAATTTTAGTTTTGGATTGATATATCTCTGGTTGATTCATTTATTTCTCCTTATTTAAAAAAAATCTTGGGGTAATTGTACTGTAGAGACTCAATTAAATTGCTTTTTTGACTATTAAAGAATCAGTGATAAAGAAGAAGTTAGGGCGCTTGGTATTCGGTTGTTTGAAATGATTAATAAAACGATAAGGCAATCTCGAAAAAGAAGATCCCCATTATTAAGTCAAGAACGTGTAGGGGCGAACCTTGTGTTCGCCCATTTCCCAACTATGGCAAATCAGCATGAAAAGTCTCAACAACTGTACGTCCAATTTCTTTGTGAATTTGATTAATTTTGTCATCTTTAAGTGTTTCTTCCCAGGAGCGATATGTAATTCTAAAAGACATACTTTTTTTGTCCGATGGAATTGGATCGCCATCATAAACACTGAAAATTTGAATATCAGAAACGAGTTTTTCATTACAGGATCTCATGACATTTATGATTGTTTCTGCTTGAATATTTATATCAAGGATCAATGTCATATCTCTGGATGTATAGGGATACCGCGGTAATGGCCTGGCTGCAATTTTTTCAGGAATCAGCGGGTACAAATTTTCATAGTCTATCTCACAGACATACATGGGCTGCCGAATCTGATAGTTGTTCAGTACCTCAGAATGAATTTCGCCTACGATACCCACACTTTTCTTTTTTATTTCAATTTGAGCCACATAACCCGGACGATAATAATTATATGTGGACGTTTTAGGCTTGACAAAAGCAATCTTTTTAATATGGAGCCGATGCATCAACATTTCAAAAACACCCTTTAAGTCATAAAAATCACAATTTCTTTCTTGTTGCTGCCATGTTTCAGCCTGTGCTGCGCCTGTCCATACCAGAATAAGGGATTCTCGTTCTTTGGGCAAAGGTGCATTGGAATGATTCAGGAAGACTTTGCCTGATTCAAATAATTTTAGATTGATGTTCTTTTGGTTCAAATTACGACATACTGTTTCCAGCATGCCTGGCACCAGCGATGTTCGCATTACTGCCTGATCTTCTGAAATTGGATTTTGTAATTCGACAACGTTACGACGTGGATCATCTGATGGCAGGTTTAAACGATCTGCTGATTTTGCTGAAATAAAGCTATAATTGATTGTCTCTGTAAAACCAAAGCCGGTCAGAAGTTCCTTGATATGGTTTCGATAATTGAGATGACGCGATAGTTTTTCTGCAAAAATGGGTAGTTTTGGCGACACAACAGGAATTTCATCATAGCCAATGAGGCGGGCAACCTCTTCCATGATATCCTGAGGACGTTTAACATCAACGCGAAAAGAGGGCACATGTACCTGAAAAAGATCAGCATCAATCTTATTGACTGTAAATTCAATGGATGACAAAAGCGATTTGATTTGTTCATAATCAGGAGTAATACCAATCAGTCTATGGAGTTGTTTCATGCTGACATCCACTCGGACTAAATCTGAAGGCTTTGGATAGTTATCAATAATCCCCTTACAAATAGTTGCACCGCAAATATCTTGCATCAATTGCGCCGCACGATCAACCGCCCATATAACGCCATCAGGATCAATTCCCCGCTCAAACCGGTATGAAGCATCAGTGCTTAATCCTACACGTTTGGATGTTCTTCGTATGCTTGTGGGTGCGAAATAAGCACTTTCTAAAAGTACGTTTTTTGTATTATTGTTAATTTCAGAGTTCAATCCGCCCATGACACCGGCAATAGCGACCGGTTTTTTTCCATCACAGATAAATAACATGTCATCTTGCATTGAACGTTCTTTATTGTCCAGGGTCGTAAATTTTTCATCCTTTTTTGCAGTGCGGACAACAATACGATTTTCATCAAGAAGATCGTAATCAAAGGCATGTAAAGGCTGTCCTGACTCCATCATGACAAAATTGGTAATATCCACAACATTATTGATTGGACGTAACCCAATTGCGCGTAATCGTTTTTGTAACCATTTTGGAGATGGTGCTATTTGAACATTCAACATAACACGTGCGGCGTATCTTGGGCAATGATCCGGGTGATCTATTGTAACTGAAGTCATAGATGAAGACTCAGGGCCATTTTCATCTAAGGAAATTTCAGGATATTTCAGCTTTTGGGAATCAATCGCAGCGATTTCTCTTGCGACCCCAATCATACTGGCACAGTCTGGCCGATTCGGCGTCAATCCAATTTCAAAAACAGTGTCATTCAACTCTAAGGCATCTTTGAGCAAACAACCTGTTTGATAAGGTCCTTCAAGTATTAAAATACCATCGCTATCTTCACCAATACCCAATTCCTTCTCAGAACAAATCATGCCTTCTGATGGTTCATTACGAATGATTGTTTTTTTCAGGAGCTTGCCATCAGGTAAAAGTGTACCGGGTAACGCACAGGCAATCAATGCATTTTCATATATGTTTGGTGCCCCACAAACAACAGGGATAACACGCTCTCCAATATCTACCTGACAACACCGCAATTTATCTGCATTGGAATGTGGCGAAATTTTTTTAATTTTGCCGATAACAACTTTTTGAAGATTTTCATTAGGATCAGAAACAGTTTCAACCTCCAATCCAGCCATAGTTAAAGCATCTGCCAGCACATTATCGTCTGACTTGATACTGACATATTGATTTAGCCAGTTTTTACTTACTTTCATGCCTACCTCTTAGAACTGATTAAGGAATCGGATATCATTATCATAAAACTTTCGGATATCGTCAATGCCATACTTGAGCATGGCAATTCGCTCGATTCCCATACCAAAAGCAAATCCAGTGTATTGATCGGTATCATATTGAACATTTTCAAACACAGCCGGATGTACCATTCCTGCACCCAATATTTCGAGCCAGCCTGTATGAGAACATATTCTGCATCCATTGCCTCGACACATCACACATTGCATATCAACTTCAGCGCTGGGTTCAGTAAATGGAAAAAAACTGGGGCGAAATCTCAAACTCGTGTGGTCATCAAATATATTATGAACCAGCGTTGTTAATATTCCTTTGAGATGGCCGAAATGAATGTTTTCATCAACCATAAGGCCTTCAATCTGCTGAAACATGGGCGTGTGCGTGATATCTGAATCACATCGATAGACCTTACCAGGTGCAATGATTCGAACTGGAGGTTTTCGTTTTTCCATGGTCCGAATTTGAATGGGTGACGTATGTGTCCGAAGCACAACATTGTCGGAAATATAAAATGTATCTTGCATATCACGTGCAGGATGATCTTTGGGAATATTTAAGGCCTCAAAATTGTAAAAATCCAGTTCAACTTCAGGGCCTTCAGCAATTTCAAAACCAAGCTGCATAAAAATATCGCATATTTCCTGTTTCATCAAAGTAAGCGGATGTTTGGTGCCCGAAAAAAATGGGCGTCCTGGAAGGGTAATATCTATATCTGGCTCTTTCGCCTTTTGGCTTTGTTGAATTGTCTTTGTCGCTTCCTGAAACGCCTTTTCCAATTCTTTTTTCAAAATATTGGCAGATTTACCCGCTTCAGGCCTTTGATCTTTTGGAAGATCAGAGATATTTCTCAAGAATTGGGTTAATGCCCCTTTTCGTCCTAATATTTGGGTTTGTATGTCCTGAATTTCTTTTTCATCAGATGCCTTTGCGAGGGAATCAAACGCATCTGATTGAATTTGTTCAAGCTTATTTCCGACAGCATTCATTTGTGCCTCTTCATCTGTAAGAGCGAACCATATGTTCGCCCGCAAACTAATAACGATTTCGTTCCTATATACGATGGGCGAACACAAGGTTCGCCCCCTACACGTTCATTGCACATAAGAAAGTGAGGAACTTATTTTTCGAGATTTTCTAAAATTTCCCAGGCAAAATTGACTTATCAAGCAATGGCCTCTGACGCAACAGTAGCGATTCGAGCAAATGCTGGCGGGTCTGAAATAGCTAATTCTGCCAAAACCTTTCGATCTAAATCGATTTTTGCTTTTTTCAAGCCGTGTATAAATTTGCTATAGGATAAATTATTTATACGTGCCGCAGCATTAATTCGTATAATCCATAATTTCCTGAAATTTCTTTTTCTTTGTTTGCGATCCCTGTACGCATAAGACAATGCTTTATCCACAGAGTCCGCCGCTGTCCGAAACAACTTGCTTCGACCGCCTCGAAAGCCTTTTGCCAGCTTCAAAACTTTATTTCTTCTTCTACGAGCCTTGTAACCTCGTTTGATACGCATTTTTAGGTTCTCCTTTGTTCAATAAATATACGTCTGGACTGACTTTTTTCAGGCAGCCCTCATGTTTTATTTGAATCCGAAAACATAACATATATTTTTTTTAGATTCAATCCTTTTTTTCATATTTAATTGTTAATTTTAAAATTGACCAGATTGTTAATTTATGTTACGAAGTTTACCAAGGAATGCAAAAAAAAAAGTTTCTCATTTCAAAAAAAGGAATGCAATTAATTAAATGGGGAACTTATTTTTCGAGTATTACTATGCGACAAATTATAATGACCTTCAACATCGGACAAAACTTATGAAAATTGCACTCGCTCAAATAAATCCCACAATCGGTGCTTTCGATCATAATCAGTCGAAAATACTCAAAATGATCGATCAAGCAAAACAAAAGAATTGTGATCTAATTGTATTCAGCGAAATGGTTTTAACTGGCTATCCGCCCAGAGATGTTTTGGAAAAAAGAGAGTTTATTTCCAGACAGCCACTAACGCACCTGGTTGAAAAGGTTTGTAACATTGGTGTTGTTTGTGGATATGTTGAATCATCAGAAAACTGTTTATATAATGCTGCGGTGTTGTTTGAAAATGGTCAGATTCTTCATAAAGCACGCAAACGTCTTTTGCCTGTGTATGATGTTTTTGATGAACAGCGATATTTTCAACCTGGAAATACCAGCGATGTCATATTATATAAAGGACATCAACTGGGCCTGACAATTTGTGAAGATATCTGGAATGATAACGATTTATTTGGTAAAAGCACCTATTCAGCCGATCCGGTCAAAGAAATGATTCAAAAAGGTGCAGATTGTATGATCAATATTTCAGCATCCCCCTTTCAAATGGGAAAAGGCATTTTTAAAAGAAAGATGCTGCAAACATTAAGTAAAAAGTATGCAGTGCCTTTTATTTATGTGAATCAGGTTGGGGGTAATGACAGTATTATCTTTGATGGCAGCAGTGTTGTTTTTGACCATGAAGGGAATCTTGCTGCGCAGGCAAAAGATTTTGAAGAAGATCTGATCATATATGACACAAAATCCAATCAAGGCACATGTCAACCCATTTCAGGCTGTGAAGAAGAAACAGTTTTAAGAGCACTCATTTTGGGAACACGCGACTATGCGCATAAATGCGGCTTTAGCAAGGCAATCATTGGTCTTAGCGGAGGGATTGACTCTGCTTTAACAACAGCCATAGCAGTCAAAGCCCTGGGAAAACAAAATGTGAGTACAGTCTATATGCCATCTGCTTATACATCCTTTGAAAATGAAATTGATACAAAGCAATTGGCTGATAACTTAGGCATTGACCGAAAAGTGGTTCCCATTGATTTCATTTTTGATCAAATGTTAGAACATTTGCCCGATGATTTCAATCGCAACAATCATGGACTGGCTGAACAGAACCTCCAGGCACGCATTCGCGGGACAATTTTAATGGCCTTTTCTAACAAATATAATGCGCTTATATTTTCAACAGGCAATAAGTCAGAACTGGCTGTGGGTTATTGTACACTATATGGCGATATGAATGGCGCCCTTGCAGTAATATCTGATTTGCCTAAAACGATGGTATATGCAATATCTCAATTTATCAATAAAGATCAGGAGCTTATTCCAAAACGCATTATTGAAAAACCACCCAGCGCAGAATTAAAACCCGATCAAAAAGATCAGGATGACTTACCAGACTACGAAAGTCTGGATATCATCTTAAAAGCCTATGTTGAAGATCACAAGTCAATTGATCAAATCGTTGATATGGGGTTTGGGAAAGCAATGGTCGTCGATCTTATTCAGCGCATTTATAGAAATGAATACAAACGTCAACAGGCACCGCCTGGCCTTAAAGTAACCTCAAAGGCATTTGGTTATGGACGTCGGTATCCCATTGCACATCAGATGTCTGAATGCAATCTGAAACATCTTGAATAAAAATTTGAATGATTACAAAATTTTGATTGAAAGAATGAAAATGGTTTGATATGTATTGTATGTATCATATTTTGAAATTGAATTGAAATGTTCTAACACACTAACACAGGTGGACAGCACATGGATGATCATCACAATTATTCCAAACCATTAATTTGCATTATTATTGTAATCATATGTACGTTCTGGATATCAGAAAAAAGTTATGCCGAGGATGTCAGCGTATATATGGTCAAGAGTGATGCATCCGAATACACTGTAAAAATTGAAGTCAAGGTAGATGTTGCAAGTGAATATCTCGGATCTTATGACCTGGGCATAACGTTTAACCAGGACGTACTCCAATTTCAATCATTAACAACTGGCATCACCCATGGCCAGCTGCTTCCAGAACCGAACAGAAGTATTAAAGATGGCCTTTTGAAAACATATGGCTATTTTATATACTTTCCTAAAGGCACTGTCAGTCTTTTATTTATTACTTTTAAATGTCAGTCAAACTGTGTAAGTTTACCTTTTTATCTTTATGTTTATGGACTCACAAATGTTGACAAAGATTTGCCTGTTGACACTATTGGCTATGAAATTACGCAACACACCATTGAACGTATGCAGCAAAAACAGACAGATCAATTACCTCTTGTTGATCAGGATACGATTGACCTGCTAGAACACATTGTTGACATTCGTTTCAACCAAAAAGATCTTTTTCTCGAAAAGATAAATGCGCTCATTGGAGCGGAAAAAACAACCCAATACCAATCGGATATTCTAAGATTATCCAGGCTTGCGAATTATTTAAATATTGAGATGAACTGTTCTCAAGTCATTGATATTATCAATTGTCTTCAAGTGCTATCTGGTTTAGAAAATGCCAATTGCAGAAATATAACTGGTGGACCATTTATTGGAATTGATGATGTTATGGCACATTTTCAGAAAATTTCTTTTTTTCCGATAAGTAAAGAATAAACCTTTGAATCAATCCATTGCTCTTTTTTTATTATTTTTGTTATAAATTTCTTTATTGCTCTTTTTTTTATTTTTAATCTTTTTTTATTACTATTGTTTTCTTTGTTTTTCATTATTGTATCAGACAAAATCACAATATTTTCTTTTTTGAATTATCATTGAAATTCTTTGAACCTAATGGGATGAGCATATCAACTCATGTCAAACTATTTTGGGAGTTGTCCATGAAAATCTTGCGAAATTTTATACCAGTGTTCGCGAATTCAATCCTTATCGTCATAATACTTTGCAGCACTGTAAGAGCAGAGTTGCCCTTGATGATGTTTTCATTTGAGGAGCAAGAATTTGATATTGGCAGCACATTTAATGTGGATGTTCGAATATCACAATCAGATCGGGAGCTTGGCTCCTATTCTTATACCTTGTTATTTGATAAGCAAGTGCTTAAGATTATTTCAATTGAAGGGGGAATGCACGGGAATCTTCCTGATGCCAACAATACAGGCTCAATTAATATTGCAGATTACAATCAAGTCTGGGATATTGTAGATTCCTGCTTGTTGTTGACCCAAATTACATTTCAAATTATCGGGGATTATTGTTCGGTTAGTGAGTTAACACTCAGTCAGGTTTCCTTATACGATAAGCAGATTAAGCGTATGGATGCCGAAACAATGAATTCTGGAATTAATGTTATCTGTCCTAAAGCAAAACTGATTGGTGCGCCACAGGGCACGATTAATGATAATTATGCCATGATTCAAGTTACTGGCACAGGACTTACGCACTATAAATACAGTTTGGACAACAATCCTTATTCTGATGAAATAGACATTGATTCCCCCATTTCACTTTATAATCTTTCTGAAGGCGCGCATTGCATTCATGTATTGGGAAAAATTGCGTCTGTCTGGCAAACTGAAATTGAAGCGACAAATGCCTGCTGGTATATTTTTATGCCAAAACCGCATATTCAAAAAATTACACCTGTTTATGGTTCTGAAAAAGGGAATACAATTGTGGATATTGAAGGCCTTTACTTTAATTCTGACTGTCACGTATTTTTTGGTGAAATAGAGGCGGAAACCCTTACAATTTCAAATACACATATCGTTTGTCGCACCCCTGAACATATACCAAAAACTGTTGCGGTAACACTTGAAAATCCTTATAAAAAAATAACAACTCAAAATCGTGCTTTTTCTTATTACCCTGAAGGCAATCAATATCAGATGCTTTTTACAGAATTAAATGATACACGCATCGCACCCGGCGCCAATGTTTATTGGCAAATGAATTATACAACAAGTGATAAAAATCCCTATTTACCAGGTTTGGGTATTCGCATTCATTACAATTCTAATTTACTCGAATGGCGCGGATTTACCGATATTTTTGACAATGATATGCTTGGTGGGAGAGATTTAATGCCCAAAAAAGATATTTCCAATCTGGACAATGATCCCAACACCGATAAATGTATTCAGGTTGCATGGATGGATATCAGCCGAAACTGGTCTGGACAGATATTGCCCCATGCACTGTTTGGTATGTCTTTCTCCACGCCCGATGATGTTGGTATCAATACTGAAAGCGCCATTCATTTTACATCAAGTTCTCACGCGACAACACACCAATTTTTAGCACCTTCAATTGCCATCAATTTTCAATCCTGGTCAATTGAATGCACAGCCCAGGGATCTGGCAGCATTTCGCCATCAAGTATGATCAATGTCGCACATAATAACACACAGCATGTTCAATTTATCGCTGATCCTCACTATCATATTGAATCTGTTTTTATTGATGGCGCATCTCATGGGCAGATCAGTGAATATACATTTGAAAATGTTACAGCCAATCATATGGTCACAGTCATTTACGCCATTGATCGGGTGACGTTGACACTCGAAAAAAGAGGGACAGGTACAGGCATGATCAAACCGATGGAAGGCGCCTATACCTATGATTACAATACAGGTGTTGTGCTAACAACCATTGCATCTGAAAGTTCAATATTCACAGGATGGACCGGGGATGTTACAGGGATTGGTGATATCAGTATCATTATGAACAAAGACAAGCATATTTATGCAAACTTTGACATAAAAAAGTTTTTAATAGAACCTATTTTTGGCGACCATGGCCATATTTCACCATCAGAACCCTTTTATATTGATTACAATGGCAGTCAAATTATAAAAATATTTGCAGACCGCTGTTATGAAGTGGATAATGTCTGGATTAATGGAGAATCAAGAGGGCAGGTTTTAAATCATAATTTTATTGATGTTCGTTCTGATCAAACGATTGAGGCAACCTTCATAATAAAAGATAAAGACAGTGATGGCCTTCCAGATTGTATGGAGGCAAATACAGGATGTACAGATGTCAATGTTCCAGATTCAGATGATGATGGCTTACTTGATGGCGAAGAAGATTTGAATCAAGATGGTTTTGTTGACCCGGGCGAAACCAGTCCTTGTGAACCTGATTCTGATTTTGATGGTATGGACGATGGTTGGGAATTGACATATGGAATGGATCCATTAGTCGATGATTCAATAGAGGACAAAGATGCTGATGGTTATGCAAATTATTTTGAATATATGATGCAGCAGCATCCTGAAGTGCAAGATCCACCTTATCAAATAAATTATAACCCTGAAACAGATAATCGTCAGCCCTTTCAAATCGTGAATCTTCAACCTGATAATCTAAAAATCGTCCCGGGCGGTCATTTTGATTTAGAGGTGATTTACAATGCGTCCAACAACAATGCACAAAGCAAGGGGATGGGTTTCTATGTCCACTTTTCATCGAATGATATCATGTGGACGTCATTTTCACCCAGGTTGACCAATGGAATAAAAGTAACAGCGCCTGAAATAGAAATTGATCAAAATGACTTTGACAATGATCCTAAAACAGACCGCTATATTGCACTCTTATGGCAAGATGCAAATGGACAATGGCCAGATACTGTGTTACCTCAAAAATTATGTACCATTACATTTTCTGTCAGTGCAGATATGCCTGAAAACTACAGCAGCAATATTCGTGTGTCATCATTTTTTCTTGATCCAGAATTTCATTTTTATTCAACAGATGCTTTGTACCAGGCACAACGCGGTAATCTTGATATTGATGGAAATGGTGTTGAAGATGCATTGACCGATGGATTATTGGTAATGGGTTATTTGTATGGATTTCGTAACATGCCCTTAATTGACAATGCGGTTGGTCCTTATGCTGTAAGAACTGAGGCAGAACAAATTGAGCCGCTCATTAAAGGTATGTACGACCTTTTTGATATTGATGGCGATGGCATTGTCAATGCCCTGGCAGATGGTCTGTTATTGGTTCGCTATTTATTTGGGTTTCGTGATTATGAATTGGTATATGATTTAATCACACCCAATTGTACCCGATGTAATGCAGATGACATCATTGAATATATTAGAAAAATAAAACCCAACCCATCACTTGAAGAGTAAGTTGTGAAAAATGCAGTAATTATTTGCATCGCTTGCCTGATGATATTCATTCAGACAATATCAGTCATGGCGCAAATAGACCATTGTCAACATCTATGGCTTGACCCGATTTCCCTGTATGCAGAACCTGGAGAAACTGTTTCAATCTCATTATATTACGATGTTACCAGCAATGATAATACGCTTCTTGGACTCGGATTTAGAATGTTTTTCAACAGCAGCCTGTTAACATTTCAAAAGGCCGATTCGTTTTTTAATATGTTTAAAGCGCCTGTCATACAGGAAGATGTTGAGGATATGGACAATGATCCCACAACTGATCACTATATATTGATTGCATGGTTTGAATGGAATGGCCGATGGCCAGGTGAACGACTTCCATGTTTCATGGGTCACATAGACTTTTTAGTTGCGCCAGAGGCCCAATCTGATGTGACAACGTTGAATGTAAATATCACTGCAACCCATCCGGGTTATAAAGGATGTCTGCATTCATCAAAAATATATATAAAGCCAAAAAAATGAAAAAAATCATAATGAACATAAAACAATATATCGTTATTGTTCCGATGATCATGCTGACTGCATGTGCAGTCAATCATCCTGGACCAATTTGTATGAAAGATCAGACTCAATATGGTCTGGTGGATGGTGCATTTCGAAGTCGTTGGTGGAACTATTATGAGCGGGGACGATCATATTTAGAAGGTGAATGTTTTGAAGCTGCAATGTCTGACATGAAGGCAGCAATAAAACAAAATGATAAAGATCAACGCATGATCCGAACCTATGGCCTTCATTTTGTAGACTATTTCCCGCATCGGGAACTGGGGCTGATCTATTATTTATTGGATAATCTTGATGCTGCAAAAAGCGAATTGGAACAATCCATATCTCAAGAGTCATCATCAAAAGCGCATCATTATTTAGACGAAGTGAGGAAGAGACAATTAAAAAAACAGGCAAAAGCAATTAATACGCCACAGCTTGCTATTGATATTCCAAAAAATGAACCCATTTGGACATCAAAAGAACGTATCTGCATAAAAGGAACAGCTACTGATGATCAGTATATTTCAGATATCCAGATTCATGGGATACCCTATGATTTTCAGGGGGCTGCAAAGCAGGTGCATTTTAAGAAAGAATTGACGTTAAATCAAGGTACGTATCATATACCAATCAAAATTGAGAACTTATTGGGTGGAACATCAAACAATCTATTAACCATTCATGTAGATCATCAGGGGCCAATGATAGAGATCGTATCTTTTGAAATCATGCGCGGCAATGTGCTTGCAGTCGAAGGCATCGTATCGGACCAATATACAAATAATCACCTGTTTGTGGGGCAGCAAAAAATAGATCTAACGCCTGGAAATAAATCATCATTTCAAGTGAAACAGGCCATAGCTCCTGATCAGGAACAAATCTTGTTGACTGCGATTGATCGGGCTGGAAATAAAACAAAAGCAGTTTTAGATCTGGTTGAAGCCACACAGACCTTTGGCAAATCCTACCTTGCCAGCCGGGATGTTTATCAGGATCATTTATTATGGGCTCAAAAAAAGCAGGATATCAGTCTGATATTATCTGAGTGGCAAAAAAATAATACTGTTTATTCTGAAAAAATTTATTTATCAGGATGTATATCAAGCAAGGCGCCATTAAAATCATTTATAATTAATAATCAGCCTGTCACGATTAATTATGGGCGGCTTGTTTTTTTTAATATTCCCTTTAAGCTGAATGAGGGAGAAAACCCCATTCAACTCAAGCTTGAAAATGAGCGCAATCAAGTACTCATAAAAAATATCGTTTTTCATCGAATGATCCCAGAATTATCTCAACTAGATTCTCGCCTTCATGTCTCAATGAATGCGCTGAAAACATTTAATTCAGAGGTGCATGGGCGCAATCAATTTCAGGAAAAGTTAATCATGTCCTTCGTAGAACAGAAACGATTTTTTATTATTCCCAAATTTCATTGTAACAATTGCCAGTTAATGGATGAATCAAAAAAAACACAAGTCGCACATGTAAGCATGACAGGACAATATGTTGACTCTCGATATGGCTTAGAAGTCGCTGTCCGATTGATTGATAATGAAACCACACAAGTTCTTGCTGTTAAGGATGTATACAGTGATACCAAGGACAAAGAATCAATCTTTCGCATGGTAGATAGCTTATCCATCAGAATTCACAATGAATTCCCCATAGCGAAAGGAACCATTCAACATATTGCAGATAATCATATTCAAATTTCACTGGGCAAAGATCAATTAAAAGCCCAAAACAGGGTTATCATTTTTGCCCATCAAAACATAAACAAAGCGCCTGAAATAATCGGGTTTGCAAGGATTACTGACATTGATAAGAATACTTCAAATTTAATGATCGTTCATAAGAAACGTCCGATCTCAATAAACGATAGAGTTATTACCCAATGAGATTTACAATTGAAGAAGATCGCCGCATAATCAAAGGATGTCTGGCTGGTGATGCTAAAATGCTTGACAAATTCATTCGCATTTATTCGCCACTGATTTTTCGTTATGTGCAACAAACGTTTGCCTCAAGCAATATCCCTTTTGAAGAGGAAGATTTGAAAGAGCATCACAATTCGGTGTTTGTTCTTTTATTAGAGGATAAGTGCCGAAAGCTGAAACAGTTTAAAGGTCAAAATGGCTGCTCGCTGGCATCATGGATAAGATTAATTACATGTCGGAGTGTACTCAATAAAATGCGCGAAGATAGTTGTGATGCCAACTGGGTGGAATATCGGCTCCCCATTGAGGAAGCTGCTGATGTATTGTATGATGATTTGAGTGCAATTGAATACATGGAGTTGGATGAGAAAAAAAGTTTTATCAAAGCGTGTATTAAAAAGATGAGCCCTAGAGACAGGCTATTTTTAAAACTTCATGTAGAGCAAGACTTGCCTGTTCCTAAAGTTGCCAGGATTATGCATATGACAACTGATAATGCACATACCTTACGTCATAGATCTTTTGACCGATTAAAAAAGCAAGTAGAAAAATTATTAAAAAAATAATTTTTTAGTGTAAGAATTTCGAAAAAAATGTGTCTATATATATAGAGGGTATAAAAATGAATTTGAACAAAATAAAAAAAAATAATTTTTTAGTGTAAGAATTTCGAAAAAAATGTGTCTATATATATAGAGGGGTAAAAAAATGAATTGAAAATTTGATCTCGTTTGAAACGATCAAACAAATTGGAAAAATGTTCGGATAAAAAAATAGCGTTGCAAAAAAAATTATGTTGAAATAGATCCTCAATTTGTGTTAATGTGGGTTAATCTATTATTACAGTTTGATATTACTAAAAATATTCATTTTGAGGGTGAGAACATTCAAAAGCAAATTGCGATGCAAATATTGAAATAGAACTTTAACTCAAAAAAAAACAAATGGTTATACACGCATAGAAAAAATAATGCCTGTTCATAAATTTTACGATAAAAACCGGTCATGAGTAATATCGTTTCGTTTTTTATCGTGTATAACTAATTATTCAAATACTAGCAAGTATTATGCCAAATGGAGATGCATTATGAAAAGTATGTGTCCAAATGAAGAAATTTTGGCTGATTATATAGAAGGCCGATTAGAAAAAAAACAAAGACGCCTGATAGAAAATCATTTATCAACATGTGATCGTTGTTTGCAGACCATTATCGTAGCAAACAGTATGTACACAGACTACGATAACTATGAATTTCAAGAGGTTCCTGAATATGTAACGCAAACGATTATTCAAAATTTTGTCAGTCAAAAGGATAAAATGTTGAATATAATGATCACGCGTGCAAGACGTTTGTGGGAAAGATTTAAGTTATCATTGGCAGATATGGGAATGCTCTTTTTCAATGATTTGCAGCTTGCACCTGTGCGTCGCGGCGCACGTGTTGTGCGTGCAAGAACGCAAAGTCGGCGCAGAAAAGCATTTGATTGCTTAAAAACCGATATTGATATTCAAAAAACAGGTGACAATCGTGCGCGAATTAAAATTCAAATTAAACGTGTTGATGATGCGGTAGATAAAATTCGTGTGATATTATTGAAGCGAAAACTTGATATTTCACCGGTAATTGACAGAGAAATAGCATCAGACATATTGCATGAGAATTCTGTTTTATTTGAAAATATTCCATTTGACCATTACAATCTTACGTTTACACGTGATGGTGTGATTCTGGGAAGATATTTATTTCAAATTAAATAATTTGAGTTTTTTGAACCTGTAAAAAGCAGTAGGTGGTATGGAATGATAGAAAAAATACAATCAAACAATTATGAGAGTAACAATGGACTCAGTATCATCAATATAGATGTTACACGAGAGAACAATTCTGTTAAAACAACAATACACGAAAGTCAATGTGGTACGCAAAGTTCAATTCAGCACTATGATACACTTGATATTTCTATTGATAAAATTGATGCACGTTGTCATGAAATGGTTGAAATGCTCAATACAACCAATCGTAGTGGGCGCGTATCAAAGAAAACATTGACACGTCTGCGAGAAATAGGGCAAATCTTTTATGATGAGTTGTTTTCTCAATCCACAAAAGAGAAACTTAGGTTTTCTCATGCAAAATATCTTCAGTTGACATTAGATGATCAACTCGTTCAAATTCCATGGGAATTGCTTTTTGATGGAAATCAATTCTTATGCCAACGATTCTGCATGGGAAGATCGGTAAAAACGCGACAATCACTGCCAACAAACAATAATCGAGCAGTTGACAACCCTTTAAAACTTTTATTAATCGCTGATCCGCGAGGTGATCTAAATGGTGCGTATCAAGAGGGATTACAGTTGCGAGATTACATGGATCGTTACAAAGATCAGTTTCATGTAACATCCTTTTTTGACAATGTTTCACCCGATGCACTGAAAGAAAAAATGCGAAATTTTGATATGGTTCATTTTGCAGGACATGCAGACTATCAGGAATCAAATTTCAGCGAAAGTGGATTTCGGCTGACTAAGAGTTCATTGAAGGCCAGCGACATCAAAAAAATGGCAGGGGCAATGCCAATGCCATCACTGTTTTTTGCCAATGCCTGTCAATCTGCACGTACAGAAAGCTGGGGATTAAATGATCAGTTTGAAAATAAATTATATGGCTTAGCCAATGCGTTTCTCGTTTCAGGTGTGAAACATTATGTAGGAACATTCTGCGAAATACTGGATGAACCCAGTCGTAAATTTGCACTGATATTTTATGAAAAAATTCGACAGGGACTTCCTGTCGGTGAGGCCGTCCAATGCGCACGATGGGCCTTAATTGATGAATTCGGTGAAGAAACAATTGCCTGGTCCAGTTATATCCTGTATGGTGATCCAACTGCACAGTATGCTGACACTTCCCCTCCTGCGGAAATACCTGATGAGCCTATATTTCAATCCTTTTCTGGCAAAACGCGAACCTCTTCAGATGATGAAGAAGAAGTGATTATGTTTGATAACAAAGCGCCAGACAAGAAAAAAATGGGCATATATTTATTGATGACATGCATTTTTATGTTGATCACAGCATCTATTGCAGCGGTAACCTTTTATGGCAAACCGCATGAAACCGAAGTCCTCAAACTGATTTCCGCTGATGAACAATTTCATCAAACAATTATGAATGAAATTCAAGAAAAGATCTTACTCGCACGCCAGCAAAACCGACATGAACGCATGGATAAAAATATTGAAGCCCTAAAGAATAAAATCCCGGTGGGGTATCAGGTGGTGCAGACAGATTCTGGTGTGCCCACAATCATGATTGATTTTAGATCCAAAAATGAAAATACAGGTAAAGATCAATTAATTGCATCAGTAATCACTGAGCAACTAATTCAACGCGGCAATATTAAAGTTGTAGAGCGAAAAGATTTGGATCAAATTTTAGAGGAACTCAACTTTGGATCTTCACGCCTGATTAACCCTTCAAAACGATTGGCATTAGGGAAAATTCTATCTGCGAATATGCTGCTTTCTGGATGGGTACACGCTTCAGAAAATGAAATCCAGATTTCAATGCATATCAGTAGTATAGAAACAGGTAGAACCATACTGGTTGTTAATGAAGTCCTTGATAACAGGCTTCCAATATTTGTTCAGAAAAAACAATTAACCGAACGTTTATTACAACGATTCGAAAAATTGCATCCTAAAAATGTATCATCAGCCACAAATGATAATAAATAATGGTTCAGGCTGCATTCATGTCGTAAAAAAATATAATAATGACCTTGAAGCAATTTTTTCCAAAAATATCAAAACTTATTGAAAAAAATATCAATAATTTGATATGGTGATTGATTCAAATTTAGATATGCCCAAATTTAAAATGCAAATTATTAATGATATCATCAAATATGATACTTGCATTTTTTTTATATTCAAGTTAATAAAGAAATAACTATTTATAATAAGCGAATTACCGCTGGCATATTTAAATTATCAAATAAAAAGGAGAAATTATGCTTCACTTCAACAGATGTCTTTTTGGGAAAAAAGTTTATATATTCATAGTCCTTCTGACTGTGTTTTTTTTCTTAACCACATATAATTGTCTTGCTGCGACAGAAAAATCAAGTCATTCAGATTCACAATCAATAACAAAGAATGAACAATCCAGGCCCACGCCATTCAAACCTTTAGAAAATCAGACCAGCCCTTTGCAAAATGATAAGCTGTCAACAAAACAAATGCCAGTTCCTAAAGCACTGACAGTTGTCTCTGAATGCCAGCCAGATACGAATATGGTTCAATTTAATGAAAAAGATCAAAAAGAATCCGAAAAAAAAGTATCAGAAATCAATAAAAAAATAAAAAAGGCACCTGTGCCTGAAAAGGAAGTACCCAGAGTCCAAGGCTATGCTTTTGTTAAGGCAGTCATACAGCCAATTGATTATGAATTAAACGAACGTTTTTGGGGATGGCGTCCGAATGATATCATCAATGTAACTGATAATGTAAATAATATTCAAAGAGGCATCCTTGAAGTGACGCGCAGGACAGTGGTTGTTCTCGCCCATCGTATTTCTCGAACAGGAAGCAATGACACACTTGATGAAAACCTGGAAAATGCAATGAACTGGCTGATGATTAAAGCAAATCAATACTGGTTTCCATCCCCTGAGTCTAAATACAATCTGGCCATTGATGAACTCAAACAATATGTTGATCGCCTGGAAAGAGGACGTGCCAGATTTTATATTAGAACTGACAATCTTATTCCTTTACTTGCGGATTATGAAGATTTACTGGGCGGATGTGATCAGAGCCTGACCATTAAAGAAGATGATGATGGCCCTGTTTCCTCATCAAGGGCTGATGATTATTTTTATTATGCTCAGGGTGTGGCAAAAGCAATGGGGTGCATATTTAGAGGTGTACGAAAAGATTTTTACATTACCCTGGAATCTGTTCAAGGGACACAAATTCTGGATGAAGCCATTGAAGCCTGCGATGTGGCATCCAATATAGATCCATGGATCGTCACTGAAGGCAGCTTGAGCAGTATTTTTGCCAATCATCGGGCCAATATTGACCAACCCATAAATCGTATTCGTTTTTATATGAATGTATTAATTAAGACCCTCAAAGGTTATTAATATCGTATCAATATTTTGGTATCTTAAAAATGAGCATTTGCATGAAATACCTTCTCGAAATCAGCGGTTCCCCATTTCAAAAAGAGTTCATTCAAATTTTGCTTTAAAGGATCATTCATGAAACAAATCAAACAAGCTATCGAAAATTTAAATAAAAACATGGTTGATACTGAGCAATCAACGTTAATTTCTTTTGAAAGCATGCTCGAATTGACACGAAATAATCCCACGCAGGTACTTCGGAATGTTTTTCAAGTGTTTCATGATATGGTCAAAAACTATATTGGTGAGGGATTAAATGAATATCCGGATGATCCAGAATCAATCGGTTATGTATCGTATGATTGCAGTCAATTATTCGTAAAAGATTCAGATCACCCTTTCTTTGCAGACCGATTGTTTGCAAATCGCCTGGTTGCGCTTTGCGAATCATTTAAACGAAGTGCCCAGCAAAATAAAATTTACGTGTTTGAAGGACCGCCTGGAAGTGGTAAAAGTACATTTTTGAATATCCTTTTGATGAAATTTGAAGAATATACATCCACAGATCAAGGCATGCGGTATGAAACTGTATGGCGGATTGATCCCCATCTGCTCGGTGGGCATTATAAAAGACAAGCAAATCCAATGGTCAAAAAACTTTTTCAGTTGTTATCTCAAGATGATCCTGAATTTTCTCAAGATATTCCTGATGAGGAACCTGAACTCACATTTCGCGATAATATGATTGAAGTCCCATGTCCCAGCCATGATCATCCTATTTTGATGATTCCAAAAGTTCATCGTCGGGCATTTCTGGATGACCTTTTTCACAACAATGAAATTAAATGGAAGCTGTTTACAGAAAAAGAATACGAATGGGTATTTCGTGAAACCCCCTGTACGATTTGCAGTTCTATATTTGATTCACTTTTAGATCGGTTCCAGAATCCACTCAAAGTCTATCAAATGATTCATGCAAGGCCATACAGGTACAATCGAAGATTGGGTGAGGGGATTACTGTTTATAATCCAGGCGATAAACCCATGCGAAAGCAGGTTTTGGATAATCCAATGATTCAAAAACAGATCAATCGGCTGCTCATGGATAGCAATCGGGTTAAGTATATTTTTTCGACCTATGCCAAAACAAACAATGGCATATATGCGCTCATGGATATCAAATCACATAACAAGGATCGGTTGACTGAACTTCACAATATTGTCAGTGAAGGCTTGCACAAAGTTGAAGATCTTGAGGAAAATGTCAACTCATTGTTCATTGCATTAATGAATCCTGAAGACAATAAAAATATTTCTGATTTTCCATCTTTTTCAGATCGTATTGAAATTGTGAATATTCCCTATATTTTGGATTGGCATACTGAAGTGGAAATCTATCACAACATTTTTGGTAAACATATCAACAACGATTTTTTGCCGAGGGTTCTCAATAATTTTGCGCGCGTAATTATTTCAACGCGCATAAAAACAAACTCCCCTGCCACAATTGAATGGATTGACAATCCACACAAATACAGCCAATATTGTGATGAAAACCTTCAGTTGCTTCGTATGGAAATTTATGCAGGTATTATTCCCGCATGGCTTTCTGAAGAAGACCGCAAACGCTTTACTGCAAAGCGTCGTCGAAAAATACTGGGCGAATCTGACAATGAAGGCATAACAGGTTTTTCAGGTCGGGATTCTATCAAAATTTTCAATGAGTTTTATTCAAGCTATTCCAAAGACAATCAGTTAATTAATATGTCCATGCTGTTTAAGTTTTTTTCCAAATACAATAAAGAAAAAGAAACGGATAATATTTCAGAATCATTCCTTGTTTCTTTGGTTCAAATGTATAATTACACTGTTTTGCAGGAAGTTAAGGAATCATTGTATTACTATAATGAAGACGAAATTTCCAGACATATTAAACAATATATTTTTGCATGCAATTATGAATTGGGTACACGTCAAACATGCCATTTTACTGGCGAAAATATTGACATTAATGCGTTTTTCTTTGAAAGTTTTGAAACACGAATTTTTCAATCTCACAAAACCCTTGAAGAGCGTCTGAGCTTTCGTAATGAAATTCAAAAGGAATATACATCAATAACACTGACTCAGGAAATGATCATTGATCAAAAAAATATTGTGGATACCAGGCTCTATGCATCACTTCACGAGCGTTATGTTCATAATCTAAAAGAAAAGGTACTGGACCCATTTCTTGAAAACGAAAATTTCAGACGTGCCATTAAAGATTTCGACACTGAAGAATTTAAAGCGTATGATAAACGCATCCAACACGATATTTCGTTCTTGATTAAAAATCTGTGCAACAAATTTGGCTATTCTGAACAAGGCGCAAAAGAAGTATGTATGTATGTCATTGACAACGAACTTCCCAAAAAATACAGTACAAATAAATAGAGCCCCCTAAAGATGACATCAATCAATAATTATCATTCGTATATTGTATCCAATGGAAAACCCAATATTCAACCAATAACGACTCCAGTGGTATTATTGGACAGAGATGGTGTGATTAACGAGGATTCACCAGACTTCATAAAAACACGTCAGGAATTTCGTTTTATTCCAGGCAGCATTGAAGCGATAAAACAGTTGACGCAAAATGGCTTTACGTGCATTGTCATTTCAAATCAATCCATGATTCATCGAAAAATCTCTACCCTCGCGCATTTGATGGATATGAATCAATGGATGATTTCAGAAATACAGTCAATGGGAGGGCATATCCAGGATGTTTTCTTTTGTCCTCATGGACCAGAATCGGGCTGTGAATGTCGTAAACCAAAAACTGGACTGATAAAAAAAGCAGCGTCTGTTTATTCCTTTGATATTTCGCAATCAATTATGATCGGTGATAGTCTAAAAGACTTACAATGTTCAAATAATGCGGGGTGTGTAAAGACGATTCTGGTTCGTACAGGTAAGGGGAAACACACTGAATCATTAATTGATGAACATTTAAATGTTCATTTCATAGCGAATTGCTTGTTTGATGCTGCATTATGGGCTATTGAATTGCATTCGGGGGAATTCCCAAAAAGTCGGTTTTGATTTGTACAAATACCAATTGGTGTAAATAGAATTAACTTTAATTTATTTATCATAAAAGGAGATTACAATGCATCACCATCATCACGATCATTCGCACTCAACGAGTGAACGAATAGAAAAAATTATTTCTCATTGGATCAAACACAATGATGACCATATTCAAAACTACAAAGATTGGGCAGAAAAAGCAAGCCAGGAAAACCTGCCAGAAGTCTCTGAGATTTTAAAAGATGTTGCAGGGTTAAGCCTCACAATCAATGAAAAATTGAAAAAGGCGTTGACCAATTTTAATTAAAGCATAAGGTTTGATTGCCCTCTTGAACAAGAGTCGCCTAAATTTTTGGATTTGGGCGACTTTTCCCCATCTAAAGATTTGGGCTTATTGAACAGGTGTGAGGTACATCGATAGGCCATATCAACTGTTTCAAAAGGCGTCTGTATACCGCTTTTTTTATGGGCAATAATCTGTTGATCATTTAACACATACAGATCAATATTCCATAAAAAATAATATTTAATCTCCATTAACCACTGATCAACATGGGGATTTTTATTCACCACACGAAATTTGATCCATATGGCCAGACAGATTGTTGAAGCCAGAAGGTTAATATATATATCAAAAAAACAATGTATAATTTGTTATTCAATGTTTGTTCCTGATATCTTGGGATGTGATAATGATGTAACTTATTTATACATCATTTTGTCAATAATTTATAAATTATCTTTAATAATGATCTGTCAAGGATGGTAGCATGTTTAGTGCAGATAATGAATGGATGGCCTGATAATTTTTTTAAAAATGTTGTCGGCCCATAGAATCGTCCTTTTGTTCGCCAATCAACACATTAATTGATAATAGAAACCTTATTCATCTCCTTAAGGAAATCTCTGATAATAAGTTCCTCATTTACTTATGTGTAAGCCCGATGTAGGGGCGAACCTTGTGTTCGCCCTCGAACTAATAACGCTTTCGTTCCTATGTACGATGGGCGAACACAAGGTTCGCCCCTACACGTTCTTGGCACATAATTAAATGGGGAACTTATTTTTCGAGTATTCCTAAGTGTATCCTGGTTCAAAAAGAATAGAATTAACAATAGAGGGAGAATTATACTTGACCAAATATCTGTTCTATGAGATTAAATAAAATAATGACCAACTATGGGGTCAAAATAATTAAATCTAATTCCATTGGAGGCGCGCTATGCAATCTATAAAACCAGTTTTCTGCTGGATTATTGTTTTATTGTGCATGATCTTGAAAACAGGATACGCAGATGAGGCATATTACACGAATAGTTATGCACTCGTAGTCGGAATCAGTAAATATGCATCCATTCGTTGGAAAAACTTACAATATGCACGTTCCGATGCTGAAAATGTTGCGGTTGTCCTTGAAAAAAAAGGTTTTGAAGTTTTAACATTATTTGACAGAGATGCCACGAGACATGCCATACTCGCACGTCTCGAAAAAAATATTGCACCACGCCTTCAACCCAATGACAGGGTTTTGTTTTATTTTTCAGGTCATGGCTATTCCAAAGAGAATGGCGAAATCCTTGAAAACTATCTAATTCCCTATGATAAAGAAAATATTGAAGTGAACGCCAGCCGAATCTATATTTCTATGTCTGATCTTGAAAGACAATCAAAATTAATGTCAATTGCAAAACATCAGTTATTTTTAATTGATGCCCCGATCAAAGCCATAGATCATTCTAAAGAGAGTGGCATTATGTTGACAGACCCGGACTACCTGACAATGGTAACACAAAAAAAAGCCAGGCAGTTATTGGCTGCTGGGAAAAACAAAATCGTACCTGTTGAAAGCAAAGAGTTGGTTCATAATGTATTAACGCAACTATTTGTTAAAGGAATTGATGAATGCAATGCTGACATTAATAGAGATGGCTTTATTACATGTCTCGAATTAAGCAGCTACATTTCGCCAAGAGGAACCAATCGGGGGCAAAAAATTGATTATGCCACTTTGCCCGGACATGACATGGGCGAGTTCGTGTTTATTTCACCAGAAAGTTTACGAAAAAAAATTGCTGATGAAAGTAAAGAACTGGAAGTTGAAGACCTCACTGTTGAGAAAAAAACACCACCGCCAGTTATAGATGTCCAAGAAGGCCGATTGTATATTAAAACTGTACCTGAGAATTCGCGCGTTCGCATTTTGAATATTGTTCCGCCTTATCGGAATGGAATGCTGCTTTCGCCAGGAAAGTACAAAGTTGAGGTTTCCAATCCTAACTATCAAACAATAATTCAATGGATTACTGTTGCCAATCAAGATCGTATACACAAAACAATAGAACTAAAAGAATCCAGGCCTTATTCTCGTTTATATGTCGAACCTGATCCGCCTGATGCACGAATTCGTATTATGAACATTATTCCCCCTTACTCCCAAGGTATGGCTTTGCAAGCTGGAAAATATTTAATTGAGATTGACAAACCCGGTTTTTATACTTTTAAGGATTGGGTAACCATTTCAAAAGGTAAAGATTGCTCGATTTCACCTGAATTGCAACAGAAAGTGAAAACAGCAGGAAAATCTAAAAATGATCTGCCAGAGAAGAAAAATGTTGAAATTATGGAAAAAACACTCAAACCTGAAAAGCAGCTTCCTTACAAAGAATCACAAAAACGAATTGTTTCAAAACAAAAAGAATCTGAAAAACAACCCCCAATAATAACAGAACAAAAAGAAGTTGCAGAAAAACAGCCCAAGCAGGAGATAAAACAAGAACTGAAAAAGCAATCCAAACAGGACGTCAACCCCCCCGAAAAAAAGCTTAAACAGGAAGCCCTCAAAAAACAATCTGTAAAGGAAAAAGAGACTCAAAAAACACAGAATGAAAAACAACCTGTTGCAAAAACAAACGCAACCGAAACCTTTCACCAAAAACCAACAGGTCAAAATCAATGGCAGGAATCAGTTACTGGAATGGTTTTCGTCTTTATCAAAGGGGGTTGCTATGAAATGGGGTGTGGAGAATGGACCGGTCAATGTGACCCTGATGAATTCCCTGTTCACAAGGTGTGCGTGGACGATTTTTGGATGGGGCAGTACGAAGTGACTCAAAATGAATGGCAAACAATTATGGAAAAAAATCCTTCAATGTCTGCCTATGGAAGTCATTATCCTGTGGAAAAGGTTTCATGGGATGACGTTCAAACATTTATTCATAAGCTAAAACAACAATCAAAACAAAATTTTCGTTTACCAACAGAGGCACAATGGGAATTTGCCTGCCGCAGCGGTGGAAAATCTCAGAAATACTCAGGTAAAGGGCTTGATATCAATCATTTGGGATGGTTTAAGGAAAACAGTATGTTCATTACACATGGTGTGGGCATTAAATCCCCTAACGCCTTAAATTTATTCGATATGAGCGGAAATGTTTCTGAATGGTGTATTGATGCTTACCAGCCAGAAGCCTATAAAACACATCATAAGAATAACCCCCTGGTCAAAAATGGCAAAATCAAGGTGGTCCGCGGTGGAGACTGGAGTGACAAATACAATAATTTGAGATGTTCTGACCGGCGTGGATATTCCTGTAGTTTGAAAAGTAAAGATCTTGGATTTCGACTGGTTCGCCTGATAAAATAAGTGTTTTTCTTTAAGTTCTGAGGGCGCTTTAGCGTCCTTTTTACATTCAGCGTTGGGCTTTAGCACCACGAGCACCCCAACCCATATATAGACTTTAAGATAAAGATTTTGGACTGCGTTGGCGCTTCGTCGATGTACTATAGTACTATCTCCTTGCGCCGCCTTGCCAAAATCTTTATCTTAAAGTCTTCAAGTCTATATAATTTCCTCTAAAAAAAATTACAATGGCTGAACCCGTCCTTTATTAAACATCTGTAACAATTTTTTGACATCTTCCACAATAAAAAAATCATCTTTTAGTTGATCCGCAGAATAAGAATTCAAAACATTTTTTTCAGTGTAACGCAGGAATTTAAATCCCTCAGGACTTCCATTGCAACGCCCTTCAGGCATCAAGTCAATCCATGCATCCGGTCCAAAATAATAACGATATAAAAATGTTTTTCCAATAAAAGAATCCCAAAACTGTAAACGTCCACCAGTACCCGCTGCGATAAGATATTTTCCATTGGTTGCATATTGAATCGAGTAGACACCGCCTAAATGCCCTTTCAAAATTTTATAGCATTGTCCGGTTTTGACATTCCATATACGAACTGTCTGGTCATAGCTGGCACTGGCGACATATTTACTATCTGGAGAAAACATCACAGAAACAATAGAATGGTCGTGTCCTTTTAAAGTATGAATCGTTTTTCCTTTTTGAAGACTCCAGATTCGAACTGTTTTGTCATAACTACCGCTGGCCAAAAAATGACCATCAGGAGAAAAATCGACAGAAATGACAGCGTTGGAATGACCTTTAAGTTTTCTAATTTTCCTGCCAAATTGCGCATCCCATAAACGTATGGTTTTGTCATGACTGGCACTTGCGAGAACCGAACCAGAGGGTGAAAACTTGACCGAGTTCACCGGTTTAGAATGACCTTTCAGTACTTTGAAACAATTACCTTTATTTGCATCCCAAATACGAACTGTTTGATCCTGGCTGCCACTGGCGATAAAATTATTATCTGGTGAAAAATCCACAGTAGTAACATTATCAGAATGTCCATAGAGGGTATGAACCGAGGTACATTCTTTTGTATCCCAAATATAAACTGTTTGATCATTACTGCCACTGACCAAAAACTTGCTGTCATGAGAATAGCAAATGGAATTCACCTGATTTTCATGGCCGATAAGCAATCGCGGTACACCATCCATAAGACTCCACAAGCAAATGCTATGATCCTTATTGGTATTGGCAATGGAGTCGCCATCAGGAGAGAAGACTGCGGCTTCAATATGATTTCGATATTTTTCAAATACATGCATGGGTTTGGTCTGTTCTGTGTCCCAAAAACAAACACTTTGATCAACACTGGCACTGGCAAGATATCGGGAGTTGCCCAAAAATATGACATCATAAACAGAATCGCTGTGCCCTTTAAAAATATTCGTAGGATGCCCTGTATGAATATCCCACAGTCGTACAGAATGATCATAGCTGCTGCTGGCAATTATTTTACCATCAGGGGAAAAGTCTACAGATGTTACAGTGCTGGAATGTCCATGAAATACTCGAATGGGATCACGTTTTTGAGTGTGCCATAATCGAAGTGTATTGTCATCACTGGCACTGACAATGTTCATGCCATCGGGTGAAAAAGCCACAGAACTGACATGGCGTTGATGCCCTTCAAAGGTTCGGATGAGCTCACCGGTTCGAATTTCCCATAATCGAACTGTTTTATCAAAGCTGCCACTCGCAATAAATTTGCCATCAGGAGAAAATGAAAGCGATAGAATTGTACTGGTATGCCCTTTAAAAACCTTCATAACATGCGCATCCTGAAAATTCCAAATACGAATCGTCTGATCTTCACCACAGCTTGCCACTGTTTTATTATCAGGTGAAAAAACCACATCACTCACAACCCCCTGATGACCTTCAAGAATATTTTCAGCGTTACCATTATCAAGATTCCATAAACGTATGATCTGATCATCACTGCCACTTACAAGATATTTACCATCAGAAGAAATATCTATTGCGTTAACTGAAAGCGTATGGCCATCAAGAATAAAAAGAACATGTTTATTTTTTGCTGAATAAACCAGAATATTTCCACCACTGTCACTGCTGGCAACAATATGACGATTTTCGTTATAGCTTACAGAGCATACAGAATAATTGTGACCGGATTGCACATATGGAACTAACTCAGTTTTCTTAGGCACATATTCCAAGGGCTTTTCGTCCTCAGATTCCTGAAATTCAGGCGAAACAGGCTTTATGGGCTCTGATGACGTTTCATCCTCTGGTTCTAATTCTTCAGTTGTGGGTGTTTGTTCCTGGTTTTCATCAGACATTGCTTCTGATTCTTCAATATCTTCAGCTTTATCAGTTTCATCAGTTTCATCAATTGATAACTCAATGGAATCATCATCATCATCTATCTCAAGGGAATCTGCAATATCATCATCATCATCAATCTCAAGAGAATCTGCAATATCATCTTCATCCTCTGATGCGTCTAGAGGAGGTTCTTCACTTTGATATTGCTGATCAAACACTGCACCATCCAATATGGCTTGATCCATATTGGCACCTTGTAATATTGTATTGATCAGATTTGCGCGGCTAAGATCTGCCTTATGTAAATTGGCTTGCTGCATATTTGCAGCTTCAAGATTGATTTCTTGTAAATTTGCCTGAGCCAATTGTGCCTTATCTGGAATACGTCTTGCTGTTTCCAGTTGCATTTTGATAACATCAGTGATTTTTGATTCCATGTTACATTCATTTCGTGCAAACCAGTATAAAATCTGCAGCGCATTTTCCGATACACGTTTTTTGTAATTCCTGGAAAGTATGGATTGAAGTTCAGGGGTAATACAATTGGTCTTTTTATCAAGCAGCCAGAGAAAATAAATTGTTTTGGCATTAAACCGATTTGTTTTTAATAGCTTTCCAATTGCTTTCTTGTTTAAAAATGCAGCATAAAGACGTTTTGCTAAAAAGTATTCCATCAACGATGGATACAAAAAAGAAAAAAATCCCTGATCGTTTCGTTTAATAAATGATGCTGCAAGCAATTCTCGCATGATAATGCGAATATTTTTTTCAGACCATTTTCTCGCCTGAGCAAGGGGTATTAGAAAATGCGGCATTTTTTTGTAATGAAGCTCATTATTTGTGCTGTTCCACATTTCCCAGGCCAATCGAAGCATGAGATCTCTTTTATTGGTGTTGTCTAAAAGCCATCTTTTAGATTTTAGATGGGAAAGCCACAATTGTGTAATTTGACTATAAATTGTAAGTTCTTGATTAAGACTTACATCATTAAAGGGTTGAGTGATTTTGAGAATAAAATCTAACAAAAGAGGAGTGTGTGCAATTTCCGATAAATGATATATTTGATTGATTCGTTTTAGACACGCTTTTTCTTTCTCGGGTTCTATTGTTTTAATGTATCTGGCAATCTGATTTTGGTTTAATTCCTGAAGGTACACAATATCGACCATTGTTGTTTTTTCAACGTTATTTTCATCTGCATCTCCCACCAATGCATTTTCAAAATCAATATATGCCTGTTCGGATTCATACATCAGTTCCTGTTCAGTACGATCTTTAAAAAAATGAGTACGACAGGTAAGAATTATTTTGCCACCCTTTTGTGTTGCTTTTTTTATATTTTTATATGCCTGAAATGGAATTTTCCAGGGGGTTCGATCAGATAAGGCATCAAAACCATCAAGTAATAAAACAATTCGTCCCATATGAAATAGCTGATAAAACCGATCCAGATCAATATTTTTAAAGCCAGAATTTGAAAAATGCCCCATAATCAGATCGTCAAAATTTTTTGCATGTGCATTTTTAGCCAATGAAATGAATACAGGCAATGGACATATTACCGGATCGCTCAAAAATCCTTTTACCATCTGATGACACAAAAATTCCATAAATGTTGTTTTGCCTGATCCAACATTTCCAAAAATCAGGATTAAAGACTGAGAATTTTGAAGCCATTTTGATAAATACGCTACCCCTGGATAAGTTTGTAATGATTGATCGTAGATATTTGGAGGAATAAAACCATCATGGCCATTCCAGTTTTCTGTGGTCTTTTTCTTGTAAGCTGCAATTTGTTCTTGAAAATACTCCTGAAATGGAAAAAGTTCATAAACCAAATCGCTGAAGGACAGGCAGGAAATATTCTGTTTTTCTAGAATGGTTAAGGCTTCAGGGTCAAAACCTTTAGATGCAACAACAATAAGCCCTTGGTTTTGATCACTATTTTTAATTTTGATCAAATGACCGCAATCATCAAGATTAATTTCCTTATCCCGACATTCTACATGATACTGATTAATAATACCACAATGTTTGTGATCAAGAAACAATGCGTTTAAGCTGTTTTTATTTTCGGTAATATTGTAACCTGCAATGTGATACAATTTTTGAACTTCGGTCTTAAAATAATTCAACTCTGGCTCAGCCTGTTTATTTTCATCTGAATGAAATAACTGTGGCGAAAATGCATTGGAAAAAATTTGCTTATTCAGTATCGGGCTAGAAAATTCTTTAGCCAAAACGTACATGGCCAATTCATTAAGCGTAAGTCCCTGTCGTTCAGCTTCATTGGCGATATTTTGTTTTAAGGCACCTGGTATACGTAGTGTCAAATCATTGGGTGTTTCCATTATTATCTCCTGATATGAGAAAGGTTGAATTGTTCAGGGTTCATTCATGCCTAAAATGTTCCCAACGTTGTAAGTGAAAATCTTATTTAGTTTACATATGCGATTTATTTATTAAAATCAATTAAAAAAAATATCAATATTTTTAATCAGGGAAATAAAGAAGGGATAAAAAGAAGGAACAAAATGTAAATTATTATATAAAAATTTGAGGAGTATTTAGATTTGATATATTTCAAAAAATGCTAATAATACTTTTTTACACAGCAAAGACATAGCTTTCTATGTCTTTGCATAATTGTAAAAAAAGGATAATATATGATTATTTGTTAGATATTGGCTTTCTATTCTGGCTTTTTTTTCTTTCTCATAGATTGAATGACCGAACGAATTTGTTTTTCCATATTTTCTTTTTTATCTTCGTTAATATCATTATCGTTATCGTTATCGTTGTCATGATCCACAATCCCCCCAAGGAAGTCTGGAAGTTCAAGACCTGCCATGTGAGTAAGATCCTTTAAAGGGGGAAGGCTTTTAATCAGGCCAGAGATAAAATTGGATGTTGTTGTATTTCCATGTTGATCAACACCAGAGTCCCAAACTGTAATCTTGTCAATTTTGAGTTGCTTGATCGCCTCAACCTGAATCTCTACAATTTCCTGCAATTTTTCGATAAGGAGAAAATTTGCTGCCGCTCGGGCATCCCCGCCGCAGCTTTCGATCAGTTGTTTGTAACCCGCTGCCTTGCTTTCAAGTACCATTTGAAAGCCTTTAGAATCTGCATTATACCTGGACAGGATGGCATCGGCTTCACCAGCGGCTTCACGACGTTTTTTTTCAGCTTCAGCATCAGCCGCCAATTCAATTTTTTGTTTTTCAATTTCTTGTTGAACAAGCACCTGCGCATTGAGTCGCTCTTTTTCAGCAAGATATTGAGCCTTTTGAATTTTAACTTCTGCATTATGCTTTGCAACCGCACTTTTTTGTTCGGCATCCGCTTTTTGAACATCCAGTTCCGATGTTGATTGAGCAATATCAGCCAATGATTTGTTTTCACCAGAAACCGCTTCAGCTTCTTTTTGTTTGATATATATCCGCTTATCTGAATCTGCTTCCTTCTGGCCCTTGGCTGCTTCGGCATCATTTCGCGCAACAACGATATTTTTTTCTTTGACCGCTTCAGACTCACCAATGGCACCAAATTTATCCTGTTTGGCCACTTCAATTTTTGCCTTGTTAACAGCCTCTGCTGCCGCTTTTTTACCAATACTTTCAATATAGTCCGAGCTATCAGTAATGTCTGTGATATTTACATTGATTAAATATAAACCAATTTTATTCAGTTCAGGTTCAACATTTTTACGAATGGCATCCAAAAAGCTTTCGCGATCCTGATTGATCTGTTCAATTGTTAAACTGGCCACTGTCAGGCGGAGTTGACCAAAAATAATTTCCTTACACATGCTTTCAATCTGTTTGCTTTCAAGACCCAACAATCGTTCTGCAGCATTGCTCATGATATGGGGCTGTGTGTTGATCCCCACTGTAAATGTGCTGGGAACGTTTATTCGAATATTTTGCATGCTCAATGCATTTTGAAGTGAGATGGGGATGGTCATGGGTGTCAGGCTCAGATATGTATAATCCTGGATCAAAGGCCAGATAAATGCGCCGCCGCCATGAATACAATTGGCATGTTGACCTTTACCTACTTTTCCAAAGACCACCAGAATTTTATCTGAGGGACATCGTTTGTATCGGGATGCCAAAAAAATGAGCGTTGAAATCATTAATAAAGCAAAAGCGCAAATGGCAATTGCAAAAATGGACATGGATGACATGATTTATTTCTCCTATAATTGTTTAAGAATACTTGAAAAAAAATAAGTTTCTCATCTTCTTCAGCGTAATCCTGGTTCAAAAAAAGGAATGCAATTAATTAAATGGGGAACTTATTTGCCAGCCCGATGTAGGGGCGAACCTTGTGTTCGCCCTCGAACGAATAACGCATTCGTTCCTATGTACGATGGGCGAACACAAGGTTCGCCCCTACATTGGACTTGTAAATAAGAAAATGAGGAACTTATTTTTCTTATTATTCGAGAATTCCTTAGTTTTTTTCAACAGACAGGGTATATCCATCAAGAACGCGAAGCACAATAACACGTTCACCTGTTTCAATACGTTCGCCATGTTCGCATATGGCATCAAATATTTGCATACGTCCCTGGATAGAAATTTGAATCTGCCCACTGCCATCAGAAGGGATTGTCAAATAAACAACGCCTTCCTGACCAATGGCATTCATCATATCTAATGAACCACTGGATTCAAGATGTGCAACTGATGAAAGAATCTTAATTAGTAAATAAACTGTAAATCCACCTGCAAAGAAGGCACATAGTAGTGTTATTGCAATGTTGATATGACTTCTCAGCATTCCAAGGCCAACAAGACCAAACATCATAAAAAATGCGGTGAGGTTTTGAATCGTAAAAAATTTGAAACTGTCATAGCTGTCTGAAACATCATGGTCAGCATGAATCAAATCATGATCTGTATGAATGTCAAAATGTATTAATCCTGAAAGTTGAAGTAGCAGGCGAATAATAAAAAATGATGCGCCCAGTATTGCAGCACCGAGAAAAAACCATTCTAGCGGACTATCCATGTTTGGCTCCTTAGCAAATATATGAAAGCTGGCTTATTTTCCTTTAATAAAATGCATGGTTTTTTGATCTAAAGCATTCAAGAAAAATGTCTGTATATACCTAAAGTATCCATCACCTAAAATTTCAAGCTGATCTATGCCGCGACGACCTAGCGAACAATTATTTATTTCTTTTTTGCTGCCCAACTCCCGAATATACCTTGACGTAATATACAGTAAACCCGAACGATCCCTTGCCACTGCATATGCGCCATATTGACCACAGGATTTACCATATCGTCCGCAATCCTCATGGCCATATTGTAAAAGTGCGACATTAAATTGATTCATTTGCGTAATCAATTGGCCATCTGTGCTGATTATATTGACATTACCACCACCATACCATGAGTTTCCGGCGCTGGCAAACAAGATTTTTGAATTGTTGTCAATAAAAATGGTATTGCCAGGATAATCTGATAGACCTTGAATACCTGTAATGACTATCTTGTTGACAAGATCAATGATATCAAAAGAAGCATAGTTATCCGAAAAGGTCGTCAAATATCCCCGACTGCCATCGGGTGATACAATCATGTCAGCAAGTGAATCTTTTGCAAACAGTTCCTCTTCAGGGATATAAATGTTTTCTACGATGTCATTACTTATTAAATCAACTTTGACAGATATGTGAAACAATTTATTTTCAATGTCTCTTATTGGCGTAACTGTTTGAAACAAATATCGTTCATCTTCTGTGATTGTAGCGTAACGACGATCCACATAAACAGGAAAATAGGGCAGGAGCCATGTTCCATCAACAATTTCTTGATCTACGTAAATGGCTTTCCAAACCTCAAAGTCTATTTTCACTTTTCCAGCATAGCAGTAATGATCATCAGGGGAAAACAGTGGGTAGAATTGATCACCCCCATTTATTGAAGAAAAAGGTAATGGTTCGCCTACAGCTTGATGTGTACTGGACAAATACACCTGACCGGTATCATCAATTAGAAATTGATTATCATTAGAGCACGCGACAATGTTGACATTGGGTATATAACCAACAATGACGCCATTCAATCCATTTGTCTTTTTGGCTTCAAGATCAATCACGATGGTTTCGGCGGTAGTTGAGTCTACAGGATAACTGTATAACATTTGATGGCCGGGCGTATACGCAATTGGTTCATGTTTGATAAGGAATTTCTTTTCTCCAATTAACACATTATAGCGCGTGGCTGTTATTGTAAAAGAATTGGCTTGATTTGTTTTTAACTTTCGATTTACCCGAATACCACCATAAGAATCTGATTCGACCAGTTCCCCATTTATAAAGACTTCTTCCGGTCTGTCAAAATATGCTGTGAGGGGGTAATTTAAAAAGTGAGTGGTTATTGTATAAGCATCAGGACCGGTATCATCATTATTTTGATTGTCTCCATCATCTTGTGATTCTTGTTCCGCCTGATTCAGTCCATCTTTAAGACTTTCTTGCGCACTTTCGGCATTAATCAACATATAGTCATCGTTATCAGAATTTTCATTTAGTGATTGAATAATATTATCAGCATATTCTGTAAAAGATTTTTTGTCATCTGTCTCCTGATCATCAAAATTAATTTCATATGATACTGTATCTTCATTATCTAACTCCACTTTTGTTTCATTCTCAATAACGCGGATCACTGAATCTGGAATATTAATGGTATTCCCTGATACTGTACCAACAGAAAGTAATAACCTGGTAATATTTGTAACTTTTTCATTACTCACACTAATTGCATTGGGAACAAGATTTACTGGGGACATATATTTTTCCACCCTGACTTCATCCCCCAATTTTAAATTCCCCAAATAAAAGGTAATATATTCCTGATCCATGTATTTGAACCTGCCGCCTGATTCTGTAATGCCAGATTGCGTTGTCGTTTCATAGCGTAAACCATCGACAGTCTGTTTTTGCATCGTTTCAGAGTTGTAACCAGAAATAAACTGGCCCTCACGAACTGAATCGACTTTTTGGGCCTCATATTCCAGATCACTGCAAGCCGAGATGATTAGGGTTGAAAAAACAAAGAGCAAAAAATAATATTTGTGAATAATTTCTTTATTCATATTAATCTCCTGATATCAAAAGAATACGAAAACCATCGGGTTTGATGGTATTGTTTTCCAATAATTAGAAATAAATTCAAACAAGTAAAATTACAGCAAATAATATGCCATTATTAGATGATTTTATCAAATTATCTAAATTGATCGGAAGATGCCCAAAATTACATAGACTTTAAGATAAAGATTTTGGCAAGCGGCGCAAGGAGATAGTACTATAGTACATCGACGCAGTCCAAAATCTTTATCTTAAAGTCTATATATCGATATTAAACTGTTTTCTGATACGTTGAATTTGTTTTTTGAATCGGGCTTCATTGATGTATTTGTTGGGAACTTCAATTAAACTCAATCCTTTGCAGTATATGCATCGCGTCACAACTTTACCAATTCCTGTTGCATTGGGTTGAATCAACGAGAAAGTGGCATAAAATCGTTTTTTACATGATGGGCATATGATTTTTACTGTTTTTGTTTTTGATGGTGGTATAATTTTCATTTATTTCGACCTATTTTTTTTTCTATGGTAATGAAATATTAATATTTCTAAATATCGTTGATCTTCATCTTTTGTCAATGACAAAGTGAGATCAATCAAGTTGACGAATACTGCTTTTTGTTTTTCATATTTTTCCTTGGCCTTGACATTAGAATTTTTGTTGATTATATAGACTTTAAGATAAAGATTTTGGCAAGGCGGCGCAAGGAGATAGTACTATAGTAAATCGGCGAAGCGCCAACGCAGTCCAAAATCTTTATCTTAAAGTCTATAGTTTCTCTTTTTCAAGAATGCCTTAACCCGAAAGTATTAATACACATTAAGGAGGTGCATATTTTTAATATCGCCGCTATACAAATCACACCTGTTTTAGGAGATGTCCAGGCAAACTTAAAACGTGGAATTGATTTTTTGCAAAAAGTCTCACATGAAGCTGACTTGATTGTTTTTCCCGAACTCTGGACAACTGGATATTACTTATCAAAGTCGGTTTTCAGTCAATTAGCCGAATCACAAGATGGGCCGACAATTGACGCCCTAAGAGAAGAAGCATTGAAATCAAATACCATCATTATTAGCTCTTTTGCTGAAAAGAATAGCGATGGACAACTGTATATTTCGGCGACTATAATTGATCAAAAAGGGGAATTACTCGGTGTTGTTCGTAAAAGCCTTTTATGGGGTAGAGAAAATGAAATATTTGAAATGGGAGAAATAAAATACCCTATCTTTGAAACAACACATGCGAAAATAGGTATTTTAATTTGTTATGAAATGGAATTTCCAGAACCATCAAGACTGATGGCCTTAGAAGGGGCAGAAATGATAATCTGTCCTTCTGTCTGGAGCGTTGCAGCTTCCAGGCGATGGGACATTCAACTTCCAGCCCGTGCGCTTGATAATACGATTTTTATTTTAGGCGTTAATACAGTGGGAAATAATAGCTGCGGGAAAAGTAAGCTCGTTGGTCCTATGGGTGACGTTCTTGCAGAAGCATCTGATTCCAGAGAAGAAGTATTGTTGAGAGTTGTTGATATCAAATCTTTATATTGGGCGCGTGATGAAAATAGATATCTTGAAGATTATCGCACCAAGTTAACACCAGGTGGTAAAGAAATTCACACTCCCATTATTGAACAAACATAAAATTAATATTGGAGGATTGTATGATTCAACTGAATGAAATCAAAAAAGATATCAATGACGTTGACATAATTCAAATATTTACGACAGATCTAAATGGCAGACCTGTCACACTTCAAGTCCATGTTGGGGACATTGAAGCATTTTTCAGAAAGGGTGTTGGTTTTGATGGAAGTTCTGTTCCCGGATATGGAACAGTTGATGATAGTGACAAGCTATTAATACCCCTTCCTGAAACCTTTAAAAGTGTTAAATTCAGTCAAGAAAAATTTGGTTTTTTGGTAGGTAAAATCAACGAAGAATATGGTGAGCGTTCAAATCTTGACCCGAGAGCATTATTAGAAAAAGTGGTGAAACAAGCTGAAGATGAATTTGGCTTTCATTTTCTAACAGCTCCTGAACACGAATTCTTTTTGTTAACCACTGATGAATTCAGTAAGGATATCCACACAGACAATGCAGGTTATTTTCATGCAGATCCACGAGATAAGGGTGAAGTTGTGAGAAAAGAGATTGTTAATGTATTAAAAAGCTGCGGTATTCAATTTGAAAAAATGCATCATGAAGTGACGCCATCCCAGCACGAAATAAACCTCGGTGCGTTGGATCCAATCAGTGCAGCAGATCGAACTGTTCTTTTTTCTTATATCACCAAACGCGTTGCTTATGAACAAAATTTACACGCTACCTTTATGCCCAAACCATTTAATGGTCACAATAGAAATGCCTTGCATATTCATATATCATCCCAAGACAAGGATTCTAAAAGTATCTTTTATGATGCTTCAGCTCCAAATAACCTTAGCGAAACAGCGCATCATTTTATTGGTGGAATTTTAAAATACGCTAGAGAAACTTCTATTATAATGGCAGCAACGTTTAATTCCTATAAAGCTTATGTTATTGGCAAAGAGGCTCCGATTGTCAGAGGATGGGGTATAAAAAACCGAAGCTCCATGGTCAGAATACCTTATGCAGAAGGTGCAAAAGATACGAGAATTGAATTACGCTCACCAGATCCATCAGGGAATATATACTTGCAGCTTGCCACCTTAATTGCTATGGGACTTCAAGGCATTCGAGAAAAAATTGATGATGGCAACCCGGATGTTGGAAGTAATTACGTATCTGAGCGTGCAAACCATCTCCTTGATAGTAATTTTCTGCCACGAAACATGTTTGAAGCATTAGTTGAGGCCGAAAAAAGTCAGTTTTTACAAAATTTTATGGGAGAACAATTGTACAATCAATATATGCTGCTGAAAACCAATGAATGGGAAAACTATCGAACGTTTGTAACGCCCAGGGAACATAAAATGAACCTTAATATTTAAGATAATGATTAGAAAAATAAGTGCCTCTTTGCAAATATTCCGAACTAAAATTTAAATTGCCCAAAAAAAAGTGAAAAAGGCATGTTTCAAGACAGCAATAAGATCTTAAAAAAAGGAGATATATTTGTTATGGAATTACCAAAAACAAATTGCAAATCATTATTGATTGGCAGCTTACCAATGGATGACCATGAAATGGCAACGAAAATGATCTTTGATTATTCACCAGAAATTCCACTATGGGTCCAACTTCCAAAATATCTTGAGGAAGGAATGATTCGACAATTTATTCCTGGTATGCCAGGTGTGGTCATCGAAGATAATCGCGTTTATATTGATACAAATAAAGATTCCTTTGAATCAGAACTGATTGCGTATTATGAGGAATATCTTTCAGCATCACAAAATCCTTCAGGACTGTTACAATCCAGGTTTTCGTTGAGCAAGAAAACAGGCAAAGGCTTTTTTGTATTTCTTGACTGGCTGGAAAAAAATCAGCCTGCGGTTTTTACATTAAAAGGTCAGGTTACCGGGCCAATTACATTGGGGATTGGTATCAATGACCAGAATGGGCGATCCATATTTTACGACGATACACTCAGGGATGTACTTGCCAAGCATGTTGCCATGAACGCCAAATGGCAGGTATTGCAATTATCAAAGTATTCTACCAGACAGCCAATAATATTCTTTGATGAACCTGGAGTGGTGAGTTTTGGCTCTTCTGCATATATCAGTATATCACGAGAACAGGTGATGGAAGCATTGGGATGCGGCATCGAAGCAGTCCACGAGGCCAATGGACTGGCTGGAATTCATATCTGTGCCAATGGAGATTGGTCATTAGCCCTTCAGTCTGATGCTGATATTCTTAGCTTTGATGCCTATTCATATTTTTCTAATTTCATTCTTTTTAAGGATGATATCAATACATTTTTGTCACAGGGACGTATTCTGGCCTGGGGGATTGTTCCGACATCCCGACCAGAAGATATCGAAAATGAAACCACACAATCGCTCTTGACAAAATGGGAATCGCAAGTAGATGCCTTAACAAAAATCGGCTTTTCAAAACGAACAATTATGGAACAATCTTTAATTACACCTAGCTGTGGCACTGGTTCATTGAGTCTGGAACATGCGCAAAAAGTTTTGGCGCTCACACAAGAATTATCAGCCTTATTAAAACAGCAATATTTCAATTCGCCTAAATAATTTTCCCATTCGGTTAAGTCAGACAAGTCTGACAGGTCTGACTTGTCTGACCTGTCCGATTTTTGAAAATGAGGAACTTATTATCAGAGATTTCCTAAATATTTGGCATATGTAGGGATAGAAAATCTCAGGAATTAAATGAAAATTTTATCTGTAATATTTGAAAATATCAATGCTTTAAAAGGTCGATGGGAGATCAAATTTGATCAACCGCCATTGGATAATTCAGGCCTATTTGTCATTTGCGGTCCTACAGGTTCTGGCAAAACCAGCATACTGGATGCCATCACTCTGGCCTTATATGGAGAAACCGACCGACTTCATAAAAAAGGCAATGAAAACATCATGACCCGACACACAGCAGAATGTTTCTGCGAAGTCGATTTTAGTACCAATAACAAAAAATATCGAAGTCATTGGAGTATTCGTAGGTCCCGGGGTAAATCTGATGGTAACATCCAGAGCCCCAAACGAATATTGTATGATCTCAACAATTCTGAACCTGTTGTTACTGCTGATAGAATAAAGGAGGTCCAGGATCAAATAGAATTGATGGCTGGCCTGGATTACAAACGTTTTTCACGTTCCATGATGTTAGCTCAAGGGCGATTTGCTGAATTTCTTAATGCACCAGATCGTGAACGTGCCGAGCTTTTGGAAAAAATGACCGGCACTGACATTTATTCATTACTTTCCAAAAAAGCCTTTGAAATTGCCAGAATAGAAAAAGAGCAATTACATGATATTCAGGTTAAGGCTGCGGCAATTGTCTCTTTAAGTTCTGAAGACATTGATTCATATAAAAATAAAATTTTAGAAGTAAAAAAACAATATTCTGAAAATAAAGCAGCATTGCAGTCATTGATCAAAGAAAAAGAAGTAAGGCTGCGCGTTGAAAAGCTCTCAAAAGAACTGAATGCCGTCAAAACAACACTTGATGCCGCCCAAAAAAAAGAAAAGAATATGCACCCTGACCTGGCCCGGTTACAAAAATCAAGACAGGCAAATGAATTTCGTTCAGAATTAAACTCAGTGAATGATTTATCAAAACGTATTGTTGCTTTAAAAAAAGAAATTGAGTTGCTTACGTCTCAATTGAAAACAGACTGTGTGACATTAAAATCCTTAAAAGAAAAGAAAGAGCAAACACATTCTCAATTTGAAAAGGCAAAGCATGAAGAAACAATGCTTACACCAATTATTCAAAAAGTAAAAATTATTGATAGAGATATCGTGCAAACCGATACACAAATAAATGACTTTTTAACAGATATCAAAAAAATTTCTACACAGTATTCTCAGTTAGAAACCCATTGCAAAGAAATACATATCAGATTAAAAGACTGTCAAAGTCAATATCACAAATTAAAAGAGTGGCTGGGAAAAAATGATCATGACAGGCATTTATCCGAGCATATTCCCTATATTCAGTCTGATTTAGAAAAAATTAAAGAAACGAGAAATCAATACAAAAAACAGAACCGGGCAATGAACAATCTGAAAAAAAAGCGAAACAAGTTGGAGGAACAAAGGCAAGTTATTGTTAATCAACATCAAAGTGATATAAGACAAATGAACAACTTCCTGAAACAAATTAAGGATTGTGAAAAAACACTGGCAAAGCAGTTGGGCAGCCAACCATTGGATGATTTAGAAATGCAATTAAATGCCACAAAAAACCATTTGCACCTTCTGGAACAGCTTCAGGAATTATCTATAAAATTTATTGAATGTCAAAATAATATGCGTAAAAAACGAAAAGAACTGAAACAAAAAATTCTTTCGAAATATCATTGTATGAAAGATCTGAAATCAATCGGTCAAACCATTCAAAATGAAGAGAACACATTAAAAGCCTTAGAACAAGCTGTTCAGCACGAGATGCTTGTTGCCCATTATGAAAAACATCGGCAATCCCTTCAAGCGGATGCACCCTGTCCGCTCTGTGGTTCTTGTCATCATCCCTATGTCCAAGACAATAAAAAATCCCAAAAAACGCGCATTCAAAAAGAATATGAGAACAAAAAAAAATTGTTTCATCAATGGACGAAACAACGCGAAACCAAAACAACGCAGCATGCGCTTTTTGAATCAGAAATCTGCAACAATGTCAACGAATGCGTTCAACTTAAGCATCATCGATCTCAATGTATTGAAAAATGGGAGATTGCCTCAGCAGATTGTCATTTTTCCATAGATATTCACCAATCAAAAGAAATTTCAAAACAAAGCAAAGAAATGAAAGTTCGGCAAAATACATATCAAAGTCGATATGATGTATCCAAAAACTTGACCCGGCAGCGTCAAGATTTATTAAATCAATATCAGAAAACAAAAGAAAATGATTACAAGCATAATGATACCATCAAGTCGTTGGATTTTGAAATCAAGCAAGTGGATAGAGACATTGATGATTTGATTCATTGTTGCAACGAAATAAAGCTTCGAGGTGAAACAATTGCTCAGGAAGCTGAATCTAAGCTGAAACGTTTTCAGGCCTCTGTTCCTGTATTTGGGAAAGAAACACAATTGATTAACACTTTAAATAAAAAAGCTGAAAATTTTTCAAACAAAATGATTGAATCTGAAAAATTAAACCTGGAAAATCAAAAGTTATCTGTGTCTGTGAAAGAGACGCAGGACGAACTGAATCGTTTGTCATCACAATTGGTTGAACGAAACGCACATAAAGAAAAAATAGTTGATATCCAAAAAACGATGAAAAAAGAACGTTATCAATTGCTGGGAAATAAAAATTCGGATCAGGAAATAAAAAGATTACGCACTGAACTTGAAACCTGCGATAAGAAAATAAAAAAATGTCAGACTGATTATGCACTTCTGGATAAAAAATATTCTTCACAATTAACACTCAAGCAGAGCAAACAGGAAGAATTATCTGCTTTACAAATGTCACATGAAAAAGCCTGTCAAGATTTGACTCAACAGATACAGGTTAAAGGATTCAAACGCATTGATGAACTTCAAAAAGCGATGATTTCGACTGAAGAATCGGATCGTATTCAATCAGAGCATGATCGAATCATTAAATTAATTGATCAGTCCCAAATACGCCATGCAGATATCAAAGCGCGCATTGAACAAGCAATGACATTTCAATTTACGCATGAATCCCTTGATGCTTTAAACGAAAAACTAAATCAATATGAACGCGAATCGGAAAACCTTGCCAGACGTATTGGATCAATAGAACAAATTCTGGTAGAAAATACAAAAAAGCAACAGATTCGACAAGACTTGCAGAAGCAACTGAAGCAACAGGAAAACAAATGCAAGCGATGGACAGATTTAAACGATTTGATTGGATCGGCCAATGGAAATGTATTCCGCAATTTTGCCCAAGGATTGACCTTGAACCGGTTAATTGATCTCAGTAACAAACACTTACAAAATCTATCAGACCGGTATATTCTCCAACGACCGGATTCACAGTCCTTATCCTTGAATATCATGGATACATATCAGGCCAATGCATTGCGGCCAACTGGTACATTGTCAGGCGGCGAAAGCTTTTTGGTCAGCCTTTCAATGGCATTGGGATTGTCGGACCTTGCTGGCAATAACATTCGTTTGGAATCCTTGTTTCTGGACGAAGGCTTTGGTACACTGGATGATGAATCTCTTGAAACTGCACTTGGTGCTGTCGAACGTTTAAATCACAGTGGCAAAATGATTGGCATTATTTCTCATATTGAAAACCTTAAAGAGCGTATCCCTGTACATGTTGAGGTTTCAAAGATTGCTGGCGGAATTAGTCGGGTGGATATCGTTGGGCCATAAGGAATTATGTAAATGATTTCTTTGTTAAAAATAAAATTTACACTATTTATATCCCTTATCTGGATTGCAACTGCATGGGCGGATAACAATCACCCGCATGGAATTATTGTCGATGGCACCATTGGTGCCAAAGAAATGAAAACCTTGCAGGGTCCAGAGTATCATATTGATTCAGAACTCGGTGGGATTAAAGGCAATAATCTATTTCATAGTTTCAAAACATTCAATGTTCACAATAATGAACAGGCTATTTTTTATGGTCCAGACACGATTCAAAATGTTATTTCACGTGTCACAGGGAGTGAATATTCATGGATTGATGGCACGATTCAGTCCATGATACCTGATGCAGATTTCTTCTTTTTTAATCCAAATGGTGTTGCATTTGGTCCAAATGCACATTTGGATCTTCAGGGCTCTTTTCATGTAAGCACTTGTGATTATATGGGTTTTATAGATCAAACAACATATGACGCATCAACCGATCATCCTTTATTAACAACATCATCACCCTATTTATTTGGATTTATTGATAACGATTTTGGACAAATCTCAATCCAGGGTAAAGGTAAAGTGATGCCGATATCGGATAACAGCCTGCTGCCTTCACTTCACGTTAAAAATGGCCAGATCCTTTCATTGATTTCTGGAAATATTGTTCTTGATGAAGGCACAGTGGATTCAACTACAGATTTTCCGGCTGGAACACTTGTTTCAGACAATGGTCAGATAAACATTGCCAGTGTGGCATCAACCGGCGAAGTTTATCTTCAATTTGATGGCGTTGATGTGTCTACCTTTGAAAAATTGGGCGATATAACGCTTTCAGATTACTCTGTGATCAGCGCTAGCAGCGGTCAGGTGGATGTTTATGGTAATCATTTGAAAATGAATACCAGTTATATAAACGCAGGTCAATATGTCAAGGATGGCGATACAGTGGAAGGCTTTGCAGGAGGTCGTATTGATATTCATGTTAAACGCTTGTCCTTGTTGGATGGCAGTGGTATATTCATTGAGACATTTAGTTCAGAGAACAGTGGAGATATTGCAATCTTTGCAGACATTGTTGAATTACAAGGGCGTTATGATGATATTGCCAGCAGTATCTCCACCAGTTCCATAAATTTAGATTTAATAGACAATTTAGACCCAAACAATACATCTGATATTGACCTTGCAGGAAATGCTGGAAATATTCATATTTATACTGAACGTCTTTTTTTGGCGGATGGTGCCAATATTGAGGCGAATGCATTTTCACAGGGGCTTGGCGGCAGAATATATATTGATGCAACAGATACAATTGATCTTCGTGGGGATTTTATCAATATGAAGGATCAGCCCACAGGCATTTATTCAGTGAGTGCATCTCAAGGAAATTCAGGGATTATTTTTCTTAAAGCTGGTAAAGGGGTATCTTTGCAGGATTGTTCCATGATTGGCGGGCAGAGTTTTGGTATGGGATATCCGGGCGGCATTATTATTGATACGCCCGAGTTATCCCTTGATAACGAGTCAATCGTTTCGGCGACCTCTTTTAATGAGGAGAATTCACTGGACGGCCTGGGCATTGTCATTGGACGAGACATTGTGTTTAATGAAGAAGAACAGGGGGTTGAGGTTAACCAGATGAGTGACCTGATCTGCATTAAGAATCATTCTGAAATTTCAACTGAAAGCTATGGTAAAGGTCGTGCGGGCATTGTGCATTTAGTAAGTAAAAATATTGAATTGGATGAACATGCTTTGCTGTCATCATCTTCAGTGAAACGTGGTGACAGCGGCCATTCAGGCGAGATATATTTAATTAGCGAAAACCTGTTATTAGATCACGAAAGCATTATCACAACTGAAAATGCAGGAATGGGAGATGCTGGAATGATAAGAATTGAAACATCGGATTTATCTTTGGATAATTTTTCAATCATCAATTCTGTCAACACATATGGAAAGGATGGTGGAACATCTGGCATAATTATGATTTGCAATGGCATTGAGGCCATTTTACCAGATGAACAGACCAATATTCTTCCTTCTCAAAGTATCAATATAAACAATCATTCTGGCTTGAGTACATCAACGCTGAGTGAAGGCAGTGCTGGCGCAATTATTATGCGCGCTAAAGATCTTATTATGACAAATTCTGCTTTTATTTCGTCAGAAAATAAATATCCCAAGTACAGTGATGAGGTCGGTATTATTTCGATTCGAAGTGAAAACATGCGACTCAGTAACGAAAGTAAAATTTCCACACAAAGTGAAAGCGAAACTGATGCTGGCGGTATTGCTATTGAAACCAGTACCTTATATCTTTCAAATCAATCTTATATATCCAGCGCAGGAATTGATCCAGACCGAAATGGTGCAGCAGGAAAGATTATTATTGCAAAAAAAATTTCATATATTGATGATGCGCTTTTCGGTTTTATTGAAGTTAATGACATAATGGAAGAAAAAGACATTCTTCAAGTCAGAGAACCTGTCAATACAATTCAAATAACTGATTTTTCATCTATCAGCACATCCTCAGCAGGACCAGGTGATGCTGGCGGAATACATATAGGAAGCAAGCATCTATATTTATCAGGTGGATCGGATATTTCATCAGAAAGTACCTCGAAAACAGGTGGTGGTTCAGCAGGTTTCATAAAGATTTCTCACCTGGATAATTTACAACTCATAAAAAATAGCAAGATAAGCACACAGGCAATAAATACATCCGTACCAGATACGATAATACCGGGTATTTTTGAACAAGATCGATTAAATGGGGTGATTTCAATCTCTTCAAGTCATGGTATACATCTTTTTAGTGGAAGAATATCCAGTTCTGTTCTGGGGGGACTGGGGAATGGTGGGAATATCTCCATTTATTCTAAAAATATCATCATGAATCGAAGTCAAATTATTGCCAATGCTTATGAAGGAAATGGCGGTAACATATATATTGGAGCAGATTATTTAATCCAATCATCAGACAGTGGCATATCGGCATCCTCACATTTAGGCATTGATGGAGATATTATCATTGATGCCTTTACTGAAAATTTTGACAAACAAATTGTTGTCCTTCCAGATGATTTTCTGGAAGCCACGCAATGGATACAGACGCCCTGTCATCTGCGTGATTATGAAAAGGATAGTCATTTTTTTATAACGCTTCAAAAGGTACGTCCAGACCCCTTTTATGATTGGCATTCTGCTTATTAATGAATAAGATGGATTTTTTTTCTTGAAAATTATTTGAATATATTTCAATATGATTCTAATCTCAATTGAGTTGAGGAACGTCCTCAACTGTAGAAAGAAAAGCAATAGGAGAAAAAAATGTCAGGACATAATAAATGGTCAAGCATTAAACACAAAAAAGGTGCGGCAGATGCAAAGCGTGGAAAAATATTTTCCAAACTGATTAAAGAAATTACAGTTGCGGCCCGAATGGGCGGAGGTGATCCAAATGCCAATCCGCGCTTGAGGGCGGCGATTACAACTGCAAAAACTGAAAATATGCCCAAAGATAATATTGAAAGGGCAATAAAGAAAGGAACAGGCGAACTGGAAGGGGTCAGTTACGAGGAGATCGTCTATGAGGGGTACGCGCCCGGTGGAGCGGCTGTTCTGGTTGAATGCCTGACCGATAATAAAAACAGAGCGGTTGCTGAGGTTCGTCATGTCTTTAGCAAAGCAGGTGGTAATCTGGGAGAAAATGGATGCGTTGCCTGGATGTTTGATAAAAAGGGATTGATTGTTGTCAACAAAGATAAAGCGGATGAAGATCAGTTAATGGAAATTGCCATTGATGCAGGGGCCGACGATGTCAATGATGAAGGGGATACTTTTGAAGTGATTACCAATATTGGCGATTTTGAATCTGTAAAAGAAGCCATTGAGAAAGCATCCATTGAAACTGAACTGGCTGAAATCAGTATGATTCCTCAAAATATGCTGGCGTTGCAAGGCAAGGAAGCCGAACAGACCATTCGTCTCATGGATGCCCTTGAAGATTGCGATGATGTTCAAAAAGTCTATACCAATGCGGATATTCCAGATGATCTCTTGAATTAGATCATTTGTGCAAAATTATCTTGAAAACCAGCCAGATAAAAATGTCTGGCTGGTTTATTTTACATAAAACAAAAAATAAAATGATTTTTTTTTCAATTTGTATTGACATGCATAAACAGGATTGTTATTGTGCGTTTTATGTATTTTGATTTTTTTTGCGATACAGACTTTATCAGTAAAAAAGTCGTATTTTATTTAGGAACTTTAACCAGCCATGAAAGACAGTAAAAACGCGATGGCAATACAGATTAAAAATAAAAAGAACATGCTATTGCACAACCGATTATTTTTTACCAGCCAAAGAATATGGTTTTATAAGCCTGCCAAAATATCAATAAACAGGTAGAGATATAAATGATATTCTATTTTTGGAGTACAAAACAATAATCACATAACTTACAAAAACTTTCATATATCAATGGGAATGAATGATCTATCAATTAAATCAGGACAAAATAAATACAATACCTTACAATGCATTTGTCGTTGACCGGTTTATTTGCCTGATGTTGACTGTCTTCATTTTTGTAACGTATGAATGAATCATTATTTTTCCGGTTACTGATTTGCTATGCTGCAAACAGTTCCGGTATAGTTAACTTAACTAATTTTATAGGAGATTTTTGTTTATGAAAACAATTTATGTGGGAAATATTCCTTTTAGCAGTACCAAACAGGATATTGAAGAGCTGTTTGAGAAGCATGGTGAAGTCCATTCGGTAAAATTTATTAATGACCGAATATCCGGAAAATTCAGAGGTTTCGGCTTCGTTGAAATGGATGAGGATGCCGCTGATAAAGCTATCGACAGTTTAGATGGCTTTGAGATGGAAGGACGCAATTTAAAAATTAATGAAGCAAAAGGACGAAAACCACTCCGCCAAAATGATCGCGGTGGAGGCGGGGGCGGCGGTGGTTATAACCGAAATCAACGTTCTTACAATAGCAACAATAACAGACGTTCCTATGGGGATAGACGTTATTAATGTCTTATTTGATTCATTCACAAATATTACCCTGAGTATTTGAAAGTATTTAACCCGCTTGATATTTTTATCAAGCGGGTTTTTTTATGCATGAAATGAGGAACTTATTTTTCGAGATTTCCTATAGACTTTAAGATAAAGATTTTGGCAGTCCAAAATCTTTATCTTAAAGTCTATAATTATTTAGCTTGAAAAACAATCCAATATCATGGTAATGATTAAACTCATTGATTTTTTTGAAAGATTAATCTGGAGTTTGATATGACTGTTTTCAAGTTTTTTACACAGGTGCTTCTTATATGGATATCCTGCATCATTTGCATGGTTCATGTGTCATATGCCACAACACAAAAAATACTCATATTGAATGCTTCTCATAAAGGTGACGATATGAGTGATTCCATATTAAATGGCATTGAGTCTGTTTTACCTATGGATGCACAAATGGAATTATATATTGAATATATGGATATCAAGCGGCATTCCATAAATGATTCTTTTGTTATTCTTAGGGAGCTATATTCGCGTAGATATGGAAGTATTCATCTGGATGCGATTATTGCCTGTGATGATCTTGCTTTGCAATTTGTACTGGAAAACAGAAATTCATTATTCCCAAAGGTTCCCCTTGTATTTTGTGGCATTGAAAATCTTGATATCACAATTCCCAAAGGAATAACCGGTATTTTGGAAACCGAGGATCTGGAAAAAACATATATGATTGCCAGGCAATTCCAACCGGATGTTCGAAATGTTGTTGCGATTACCGATCAAACACCTGTTGGAAAATCAAGAATTGAACGACTAAAAACAGTTGTAAAAACATTATCACCTACAATGAAAGTGTCACCACTTATTCCAAAAACAATTCAAGATTTAATTAAAGGTGTCAAAAAAATTCCAGAAAACAGCATTGTATTTTTTCTTCATTTTGTGAAAGATACCCAAAAAAATCAATACTCACCGGCACGTATTATCAACATTTTTCAGCCTTATCTGAAAGCACCATTATACACATCGTGGTATTACCCCAAAGCCAATGGAATACTGGGTGGAAAAATGGTCAATGGGTTTATGCAAGGTAAGCTTGCTGCGGAAATGGTTGCCGAAATCTTGCAAGGTAAATCTGTTAACAATATCCCGATAATTCAAAAAAGTCCGAACAATTATATTTTTAACTATCAGCAAATGAAACGATTTCACATTCAGTTTTCTGATTTACCCGGGGGAAGTGTTATCACTCATAAACCCACTACTTTTTTATATAAATATCGCCATCTGATTGCTACCATATCGCTATTGTTTGTTTGTTTGCTGGGGGTGGTGTTAATTCTTTTTGCCAATATTGTGAGAAGAAAAAACGCAGAACGATCATTAGAACAACAAATTCGTGTGTTGAATTCCTTTATGGAAACAATTCCAAATCCTGTATTCTTTAAAGATGATCAGCTCCAGTTTCAACAATGCAATGTGGCTTTTCAGGCATTAATTGGAATGGATGAAAAGGAAATTATCGGAAAAACATTTAACGATATTACAACACCGGAACTGGCTTCAAGTTTTAGAGAAAAAGAACAAATGTTGCTTGATGAACCTGGCTTTCAATCCTTTGAAACACAATTTCAACGTTCCAATGGTGAAGTTTTTACTGTGATCATGAACCATGCAACAGTTACTGATGAAAATGGCGTCGCATCCGGTTTGATTGGGTCTATACAGGATATCACAGATCTTAAAATTATGGGTAACGATGATGATTAGGGCTCCATTATTGAGAACGTTGCAAATGATTAAAATACAGTAGAATTTCTTCAATGCCCAAAACAAGGTCCTCTTTATAATCTTCCATGCAAACAGGCGATTCTTGTATTCCATTTATACGAGCCAAACCGGAAATAAAAGTGCTTAGTGAAACAGGATATCGCGGCAACTTACCTTCCATAAATAAAACATTAAAAATTGTCCCATGTAAATCATGAATTGAATGATCCAATATCTTATCGCCAGATTGCGTCATTGGCCAATAAGCAAGCAATGTTTCTGATTGACCTGGAAAGCATGAATACATTGATTGCCGAATTTGATCTTGAGTTCGCGCTTCAGACCACACATAAACTTCATCAATATTTCCCTGAAACCCATGCTGTAGATCAGATGCATTGCCCAAAATAAAGGCATAAATATCATGTGATGCTCGTTTGTTTGAATAGGTGCCATTTTCCAATAATTCTGTTAAAGTGCCATTGATAAACAGGTTGACGCCCCCCTTATTATTATCAACAATACCAATATGCTGCCATTTACCCCATTCAATAGAATAGTCGGGTGTGCTGGCTGCGTACCATGTGCCATCAGCTTGTTCGCGCCGATATACCAAAGAATTATCAAAATAATAGGTACTGTTTTTATGATTAATAAATATAGAAAACCCTGTTTTATCAACAATGTAATCTTCCTGGACATCATTGGGAGCAGAGGTATCTTCTGGCTTTATCCATGCTGTTATTGACAATGGGCCATCCAAATCCCATTTGTTTGAATTGCTTCCATAGACATAATCACTTCTATTCTGGTAACTCAATGAGAAATCAGAAACCACATTGATTTGAATCAGATTACCTGTTACATAACCACTGTTTGTTGTAACTGTATAAAAATACATGTCTGATCCAAGAAATGCGTGATCAGGAATATATGTTAAAGAAAAATCAGACAAAACCTTCAATTGCCCCATAGCAGGCGTTTCATATGGAAATACGACCAGATTTTCAGGATTTTCGGGAAGCGTATCATTTTCCAAAGGATTGAACGTGACAGGTGTGTCCATGTTTGTAAAAACAATAACATTTTCCGACATGATGGTTGGTGTATCCCACTGATGAAGACCCACAACCCATTCAGGAGACTGAATCCTGCAATGAACGTTGTTTTGTGTCACATCTTTTAAATAGGTATCAAAGGGGCGCATTGGCCAATACGCAGCAAGACCTTCTGGAATATCTGAGAAAGATTGATTCATTTGAGATTTAATGTCATCGGAAGACCGCACAATGTTCCAAATGCGAATTTCATCCATCATGCCTTGAAATGCACGATCTTTGTTACTTGATTCCCCAATATAAAATGTATCCGACTGTGTACTGGCAATCGTACTGTAGGGACGTTGAAAAGGATAAAATAGCGATTGTTTCTGCCCATCAATATAAATATTCATGCTGTGTGTCTTACTGTCGTAACTGGCTGCAATATGCTGCCATTCGTTTAGAATAATTGAATTTTTTGGTGAATTGCCCATGATTAAGTCACCATTTGGATGTTCAATTGCAAACAATAGGCTATGATCAGCATAATCATCACGTCCACCCTCATTGAGAAACAAAAGATATTTTTGACGATCAATCAATCGTCCAAACCCTTGAACATTCAATTCACCATAGCTTTTTGGATAAATCCATAATTCAATAGTCATTTGGTCTTGAATATTTAAAACATCAGGTTTTCCACAGGAAACACAGTCGTTAATACCATCAAAAGATAAGGCCAGATCGCTTGCTACAAGGATATTCACATCAGTAAAAGCTTTTTTACCGCTCTCATTCACTGCATAATAGCTTAAGCTGTCTGATCCAGAAAAGTTTTGTTCAGGTTGATACCGAATACCACAGGTATCAATATAAGCACTCCCATGATCAGGTTGCTCTATTGAATGGATACGCAACATTTGGCCATTGGGGTCCGAGTCATTTTCAAGAACATTCATGCATACGTTCATTCTGGGATAGGTATGAAACTGATCCGCTCGTGCTTCTGGAAATGCATCACTATCAATCGCATCAAAAGTAATTTGAAACTGCCAGTTCGTTAATATTCCTGTATTGCCTGACTCGCTGTCAATGATCAATAATTGCCATTGCCCAACAGCATAAGTATTTTCAATTGTATTGAATGATTCCGATGACAAATACGAACCAGAAAAGGGTGCGGCAGACTCAGAGATTTGTCTGTCAGATGTGCTATTCAGATGAATATCCAAAAAGGTTTGAGAGGTATCCAGATTTGAAAACAACAATATCTGATCCTTATTTGGTGATACCAAATATGCTGAAAGGTCTGATATCCGATTATGAGAGATTTGTATATGAACATCAACGCCCTGAATACGCCCTGCTGAGGAAATATGAATTTCAGAGAATATCCCCCGTGGATCAGTATCTGGAATGGTATAGGATTGATCGTTAGAAAACGATTCATGATCAAGAATATCAATAATAATTATACCTGAGTTCGTTGTTTTCTCATCGCTGATTGTATATGTCAATTCTTCACGTCCAATAAAATTGGTATAAGGAATATATGTAAAATAAGAATTTTCATTGTCTACGAGTTTTCCATGAATTGGTTGAGAAATATTGACAATGCTCAAAGGATCACTATCTGGATCAAAATCATTTAACAGGGGGGCAATTACAATGGATTCATTTTTTAGCGCCTGAACAGAATCTGTTTCAGCAATGGGTAACTGGTTGACTTTTTGATCCTGTTGTTCTCCATAAATAATAAGCTGCCACGATTTAAGGGTGCCGCTGCAACCAGGGGTTGTGTCTTGAATTTCAAGGGTCCATTGCCCTTCAGCAGATTCCCCCCAATGTCTGACAGATGTAAACATCCATTCGTCGTATTCTGTTATTGAAGAATGGCTTTGTATTAATGTGCTTGATGTTTTCGAAGGCGATATGAGTTTGATATCCAATTGCTCAGCGCAACTATGGTTCACTGTCAGTACGACAGCGACATGCTCGATGCTCAAATCGGATTGAATGGAAAGATTTGATTTGAGAGAATTATATGCGTAATCTGGAATGGACAAATTAAGCCCAGAATTTTGAGCTTCAACAGTTATTTCCTGAGAAACATTTTTCCAGTGCCTGGCCAATCTGACCGCATTTGAAGCATGAATTCGGCCAAAGCCATACTTATGATTCACATAAAGGTTTGCGCCATTGGCGTGCCAGTCTGTATCGTCAGGGTCATTTTTCTGGGCACTTTTGAGCAAAATGTGCTGAACATCTCTCCATGTCAGATTGGGGTTTTCTTCAAGAATCAAAGCAATAATGCCAGAAACCAGCGGTGCAGCAGACGAAGTGCCTCCAAAAGATCCTGTACAATCTCCAGAAGCATCGCCATATTGATCCATCAAATCAGTGGTATAAACTCCTGCATCACGACCATCACTGGGCGCACAAACAAGGATGCAGGCACCGGGTTCACTGTAATAGCTTTGCGTACCATAATGATTCACTGCACTGACAGCAATTACGAATCTCTGATTCGCATAACCATCCAGATTCACATTATCATTATATTCCAAACCATTTCCAGCAGCAAAAACATATATATTGCCCAATCCATTTCGTCCATGATGAATATTGTCCTCAAAAGCTTTAAGAGTCAAAGGGCCAGGGCCCTCAGCACCATATCCATCGGCAGGCCCCCAACTATTGCTGTAAATATGAATGTGATCTCTCTTGTATGACAAGGCTTCAGCTTCTTCAGCATCACTGATTTCAGAAGCCAACAGTCGAATACCAGCCAGAGATGCACGATAGGCAGCCCCTACTCCGCATGTACCATTATTTTCGCGTGCAGCAGCAACACCTGCAACTGATGTGCCATGTCCATCTCCATACCAACCATCTAACGAAGGATATGGATTGAAGTCATTATCGTTAAAATCATAACTTAAAGCAGATAGATAGTTTGCAGTGAGATCCGGGTGGTCATGCTGAAGACCATCATCAACAATGCCAATAACAATGCCCGCACCACTTAAACCTTCCTCCCATATGGATAATATGTGGACATCTTCATCCTTTGTTCCGCCAGATTGACCTATATTTGATAAATGCCATTGGCTTGGAAATAAGGGATCGCTAAAATATGAGGTATTACGCAAAAAACGCCATCGCTTTACCTGTTGCTGCGTCCAGATAACATTTTGATTGGCTCGAACACGTTTTCGTGTACTTTGAGTCAATGTTGATGAATTCGGTATCACAAAAACATATGTGTCTTCAAGATTGCCAACAGGTCCTTGGTTAATAGCTCCCATGGATTGGGCAGTCAAATCAGGGTCTATTCCTGGAAGCAATTTAATTGCCCATTGATTTGTAGGAATTTTTGTTTGTGCAGATTTCGTGGAAGCGTACAATATGCTTGAAGACATTGTTATTATTATCACAAGGAATATACATTGATAGCGTTTTTGGTTCATGATTTTTATCCATATTTTTTTTGGGTTATGATTGGGTAGATAATAGTTCAAACGCATCGTGTTAAAAAATATTATCCTCCTCGCAAAGTTCGCCCGCCTGGAGTTGAAACTCCAGGCTATTTCTGGGTCGTCCCTATGGACTTAAAGTGTTTCATTAAACAGGCCTGTTTAATAATACAGAAAAAAAATATTTTTCTTTCACATTATTTTCTAAGGAAAACTCGAAAAATAAGTTCTCCATTTACTTATGTGCCGAGAACGTGTAGGGGCGAACCTTGTGTTCGCCCTCGAACGAATAACGCTTTCGTTCCTATGTACGATGGGCGAACACAAGGTTCGCCCCTACACGTTCTTGGCACATAAGTAAATTGAAACATTAATATATTTATACTTAACCCTTGACAAGCTTAAAATGGGAATTATAAATAAAACAAAAGGGAATTAATAATTATATTTTGAAGGAGGTTTATTATGATAACACGTTGCAATCGCAACCTGATTTTTAGTTTTATTACGATGATACTTGTGTGCAGCCTGGCATATGCAGAAAATGAGTGTCCGCGCAACAATAGATCACTGGAGATGGGCATTGAATACCCGGGCATCACAATTGAACGTCAGGATTCAGTAAGTATGGATGTTGTTATTTACAATCGGGGGTGTTCCAATGAGAGTGTTCATCTGCAAGTGATGAGACAACCTAAAAATTGGACAACAAAAATCAAAACATATCAATTTCAGGTTTCTGATGTATACGTGCCCGCATCTCAAGACAAAAACCTGACATTTGAAGCAGTTCCTGATAAATCTGTTAAACCTGGAAAATATGCATTTGAAATTATTGGGAGTACCCAGGATGGTAAATTTCGATTGCGCCAACCGGTTCATGTGACTGTTGTTGAAAAAACCGGTTCAAAAGATTCAGATACAGGCGTTCGTCTTTCAACCTCCTATCCTGAGCTGCAAGGACCAACAGATGGGGAATTTGAATTCTCTATTGAAGTGAACAGCAAATTGGATAAGGATTCAATTTTCAATTTATCGGCGCATGGTCCTGATGGTTGGGATATTAAGTTTAAACCTGCGTATGAAAGTAAATACATTTCAAGCCTTCGAATAAAAGCAGGTCAGAATTCATCGGTGGCTGTAGAAGTGAAACCGCCCCCATCTGAAAAAATTGGAGAATATCCAATTAATGTTCGCGTTCAATCCGGGGATACACAGTCTGAGGCAGAATTAAAAGTTATCTTAACCGGCACGTATGATCTTGAACTGGGCACGGCAACTGGACTCCTTTCTCTGGATGCCCGAGCCGGAAAAAAATCTGTTGTTTCTATTTATGTGAAAAATATCGGATCAGCAGCACAGCATAATATTAAATTTATGTCTTTCAAGCCAGAAAACTGGAATGTGAGTTTTGAGCCAGAAGGTATTGAAACGCTTGAACCAAACGATATGAAACAGGTCGAAGTCACAGTTGAGCCTTATGATGACGCACTGGTCGGAGATTATTCTGTCAGTATGAGCGCTGAAGGTGAAAAGGTTGACAAAAATGTTGAATTTCGAATTACTGTAAAAGCATCATCTTCATGGGCATGGATTGGTATTTTTATTATTGTGGCTGTGATTTCAGGACTATCATTTATTTTTCAACGCATGGGCAGGCGATAAAAATGGAACCAAAAATTATCATTCAAACCAAAGACCTGACAAAGTATTATGAAAATCAGGCCGCAGTAGATCATCTGACATTTTCGGTGCAGGAGGGTGAAATATTTGGTTTTTTAGGCCCCAATGGTGCAGGAAAAACAACAACATTGCTTATGTTAATGGGGTTGACCGAACCATCTGCCGGCAGCGCAAATGTCATGGGCATTAACCCAACACGAGATGCCATCGGTGTGAAACGTCATATTGGTTATCTTCAAGAAAATATGGGCTTCTATCGAGACTTAACTGCGTTCCAAACGTTAAAATTTATAGCTGATTTGAATGATGTATCCGAAGATATTGCCAATGATCGGATCCATTCAGCAATCAAAACAGTTGGATTGGAGAATTCCAGTCAAAAAGTGATATCTGCTTATTCCAGAGGGATGCGCCAACGCCTTGGAATAGCTGAAGTTTTGGTAAAAGAACCTAAAATTGCTTTTTTGGATGAACCGACATTGGGGCTGGACCCTGATACTACGAATCGAATTATAGATCTCATTCAATGGTTAAGTCGTGAAAAAAAGATGACAATAGTGATTTCATCACATTTATTGTATCAGGTTCAGCGCATTTGTGACAGAGTCGGTATCATGATCAATGGTAAAATGGTTGCCTGTGGTGAAATGGATCGTTTGGCTGAGGAAAAATTAGGCATTGGAAAAGAAGAATATACTTTGGAAGCCCTTTATATGAAATACTTTCAGGAAGGTGACGCATGAATGGCATGATTACAATTTATAAAAAGGAATTGGCAGATCATTTTACAAGCAACCGGTTTCTAATACTATTTGCACTGATTGCAATGGTAAGTCTTATTACTGCTTACATGGCAGGTTTAAATCTGGCGAATAGTCTTGAAGGTGTTGCCAAACCTAAGTTTGTGTTTTTACTCATGTTTACATCATCCGGTGTACAGTTTTCATTGGTGCAATTTATTGCATTTTTTGGCCCGCTCATTGGTCTGATGCTTGGGTTTGATACAATTAATCGTGAACGAAATGAAGGTACGTTAAGTAAATTATTGTCCCAGCCGATTTATCGTGATGCTGTGATTAATGGCAAATTTCTGGCCGGTCTTACGATAATTGTTATCATGGTTGTTTCCATTATTCTTGTGGTAACAGGGCTGGGCCTGACAATGATCGGCGTTGTTCCGGGTATTGAAGAAATTTTAAGATTATGTATTTACGTAATCATCAGTATTTTTTACCTGGCATTTTGGCTGGGAATTTCAATATTATTTTCCATTGTTTTTCGAAATGTCGCAACATCTGCATTGGCAGCATTGGCTTTTTGGATCTTTTTTTCATTCTTTATTTATTTAGGCGCCAACGCAGTTGCCAGCGCGTTGGTACCTGAGGCCATGAATGACTCTGGAATGATGGTTTTAAAGGCGAAAATTGAAAAAGGCATTGCATTGATGTCGCCGCTGCAATTGTATACAGATTCAACAGCAACAATTATCGATCCGATGAGACGAACAACACGTGCATTTATTCAGGTGGGTATGATGGAACGATTATCCATGTCCAGGTTTTCAGGACCACTTCCTTTGACACAAAGTGCATTAATCGTATTACCTTATATTATTACATTAATTGCAGCTTCGATGATTTGTTTTGCAATATCATATATTGTTTTTATGCGACAAGAGATTCGATCGCTTTAGGGGCTAACAGAAGTTACCGACATAAAGCGGGACAATTGAAAAGACTCTGGTTCCACGCTGGAGCGTGGGAACCAGAGCTTTTTCAGTTTTATCTTACCTTCTTTAATACCTTTTTCATAAGATGGTCTCCCTTTATTTCGTCAAGTAAATCAGAGTACACTTCAACAACTCTTTCGGCAGCCTTTTCCCATGTAAATTCCTGATGAACGCGTTTAAAGCCTTTTCGTCCAATTTTTTCAGCAGTCTCTGGATGATCAACCAGGTATTGGATATTTTCAACCAATTCCTTCGTACTCCCGGGTTTAATTAAAATACCTGAATCACCTACAACCTCTGGAAGTGCTCCGCCTCTGGTACTGATTAATGGAGCCGCGCAGGCCATTGCCTCACCTGCTGGCAATCCAAACCCCTCGTACAATGAGGGCACCACAGCCATCCCCGCTTTGGCATATTGCATATTAAATGTTTGTTGATCAATTCTGCCAAGAAAATGAACGCAGATTTGTAATTGTTTTTGCTTGATATAGTTTTCGATGACACCATTAGGTTTTGGGCTGCCAACCACATAGAGATGTACCGGACGTTGATGACGAAGCACATCCATCGCATCCAACAAATATCGAAGTCCTTTTAATGGCATATCTGCACTATTGGTTGTGAGGATGCGGCATGGATCTCTTTGAATATCAGGAATTGGCTTAAACGAGTGAATATCAATTCCATTGGGAACGACTGCAAAGCGGTTCATCGGAATTGAAAATTCCTGATGGATATCTTCTGCCGCACTTTTTGATACAGTAATGATGCGTTTTAATCTTTTTGCCACACGAATTTGCATTCCAATAAATGAATACCAACGTATGGCTTGGATTTTTCTCAAAAAATTGGGCGCAGTTTGAATCGCAATTCTTCGATCCACTGTCATGGGATGATGAATGGTCGCCACCAGGGGAATTTTTCGGCTGATGCCTAAAATACCATAGGATAGACTTTGATTGTCGTGAACAATATCATAGTGTTGTAGTTTTTTACGAATATAATTGTAAGCTCTGAATCCAAATGAGACAGGTTCTGGAAAACCCATTGAGCAAACACTTAACCATTCGTATAAATTCACCAACGAACGAAGTTCATGTTTCTGTGGCGTCCGAAACAAATTGTCAGGGTTATACAGGTCCAGACTATTTAACCTGATCAAACGAATATCTCGCGGAAGATCCGGATATGGCGGGCCTGAAATAACATCCACATGATGCCCTAAATTTTTTAACCCACAGGCAAGATGTCTGAGGTAAACGCCTTGACCACCGCAATGGGGATTGCTTCGATAACTGAGAAGGCAGATACGATAAGGCTTATTTTTCATTTTTCAAGCATTCCTTATTATTCAAGCATTCTTTTTAGAATTTTTTTATCATGTTATCATTGAAATTGTCAAGAAACTGGTACGACCCATCTATCGCACAATGGTTCAAGATCTTACACCTGTATTAAAAAAATAAAAAAATATTTTTCAAAGAACATTAAATTTTGATAAAAGTGTAAACTGAATAATGAAGGATGCTATATAAGAAAAAATGACCTTTTTTGATATGCGCCCTTGCTATTTGGAGTCATAATTGTCATGCCATATATCAAATCAATACAATTTCAGGATAATTCTCTGATTGGAATCATTGCAGATAGTCATGGTCATGTGGCACAGCTATCGCAAGCCATTGATTTTTTAAGTGAAAAAAAATGTAAGATACTCATTCATCTGGGCGATATCTGTGATTCTGTAAATTTTCATACTGCGGATGAATGCATTTCAATCATCCAAAAGCATCATGTTATTGCGATCAGAGGAAATAATGACCATGCAATTTTTGTCAATAAGAACAAAATGATAAGTCAATCAACCCTTGATTACATTCAATCATTACCTCTGGTCATACAAAGTCAGACCTTGACATTTGCCCATTCATTGCCATTTGTAAATGCCCTTGGTCTTTCCTGCATGATTCAGAATTTAAATTCTCATTTTTTAAAACTATGCTTTAATTCTTTGGGTGAAAATGCTATATTGTTTCGTGGTCATAGTCATCAGCCAGAAATAATTGTTCAATCGGTTATGGGCTATCAAGAGTTGAAAATGGATTTTCCATTTACAAAAGAATTAACGCGTTTATTTCCTTGCATTATCAGTTGTGGGACTGTCATGAAAGGCCATTGCATGGTATATGATCCTGACGACCAAATTTTGATGGGATGCTTAATTGACCAAACTTAAGTTTTTTTTAACAATTGCAATAATAAGGGAGAATTTATGCAAACTTACTTAAGAACAATCATATGCTGCTTACTAATATGCAGTCCGGTCGTGCTTGATGCAAAAATAAGCACAGAAGAAGCCAAAAAACTTGGATTAACCGACACTCCTCTGACACCGGTTGGTGCAGAGAGAGCTGGAAATAAAAATGGCACAATTCCAAAATGGGAAGGTGGCGTTATTCCAAAAACAGAACCAGAGCTTAAAAAGTTGTTTCCAAAAGCATATCAGGTTCCATCAGATTATAGGATTGGCGATTTTCATCCCTGTCCATTCCCAAAAGAAGAGAAATTATTTACAATTAACCATGATAATTATACCCGATATCAGGATAAATTAACTGATGGCATTGCAGCGCTCATTCAAAAATACCCAAAAACCTTTGTAATGAATGTATATAAGACCCATCGCACGGCATCACTTCCCAAATGGGTTTACGATGAAAGTATTAAGAATGCGGTCACAGCAGAGCTTATTGCTGAAGGTAATGGCATTAAAGGTGCTAGAGCCACAAGTCCATTTCCAGTACCCAAAAATGGATTTGAAGCAATTTGGAACCATCTTGTTCATTATAGAGGAAAGAGTGTAAAAAAATATGGCGCTCAGGCGGCACCAACAAAAAATGGTGATTATATTATCATGAAAATGATTGAAACCATGTTGATCTCTTATGCTGATCCAGAAATGGACAGAGCAACCCTTGAAAGAAAAAATATCATGGGATATTTTTTACAGATGCTTACTGCGCCAGCGCAACTAACAGGAACAGCGCTCTTGATTCATGATTATTTGAATCAGAAAGTAAGGCCGAGAAATGCATGGATTTATAAAACTGGTGAACGAAGAGTCCGAAGAACACCGAATGCAGCTTATGATTATCCTGGGACTGCATCTGATGGCCTTCGCACGACCGATGATTGGGATTTTTTCAATGGTGCGCCTGACAGATATGATTGGAAACTTATTGGCAAAAAAGAAATTTACATTCCTTATAACTGCTACCAACTACATAGTAATCATGTTAAATACAAAGATATTCTTTGGCCGGGGCATGTCAATCCGAAACTCGTTCGTTATGAATTACATCGTGTATGGGTTGTTGAAGCAACTCTAAAAAAGGGATGTAACCATATTTATCATAAGCGCCGATTTTATCTTGATGAAGACAGTTGGGCAGCAGTTGCTGCTGAAATGTATAATTCCAGTAATCAATTGTGGCGTGTTTTATTGGCTCATGAAGTTAACTATTATGAAATGCCATTGATATGGTCCACATTGGATGTGTATCATGATTTGACAGAGGGACGATATCTAGCAACCAATTTGGATAATGAATCGCTCATGTTTGATTTTAGTATCAGGTTTACAAAAAAACACTTTTCATCAGGTGCGCTTCGCAGGACCGGTATTCGATAATTACATATTTTCTGAAAAGTAGTTAATAAAAAAGGTGGAGCCCAATAATTTTTATTAATGAAAGCTCAAAAAAAGAGCGCTCTTTTTTTTAAATCTTACTTGAGGTGTTATATGAAAAAATCAGTTTTTATGATTGCTGTGTTTTTATTGGTGAACGTGGCTTTTGCATCAGAAAAAATTGTAGTCGTCACCGGTGAATGGCCGCCATATACAAGCAAATCAATGAGTAACAAGGGATTCGTTTCTGAAATCGTAACAAACGTTGTCAGCATGATGAATATGGAGGCAGAAGTTAAATTTTATCCCTGGAGACGATGTTATCAAAATGTGTTATGGAATAAAGCGTGGGCCGCCTATCCTTATTCATTCACTGAGGAACGTGCGAAAGAAGTTGCCTTTTCTGGTGATGTGGCTTTTTCCACAACAAAATTTTTTTATTATAAAGGCAATAAAAAGAAATCAGAATTTGTGTATGATAAGCTCATAGATCTCAGACAATACAAGCTAGGCGGTGTCATTGGCTATTATTATGAAGAACAATTCACGAAGGCAAAGCTCAATGTGGATTATGTTGCCAAAGAAAAAATGGCCCTTGAAAAATTGTTTTTGGGTCGAACGCAGTTATTACCTCTGAATGAAATGGTCGGATGGGAATTAATACGCAATACCTTTCCAGACAAGGTAGATATGTTCGGCAGTCTGGAAAAACCTTTGGATCGTAAATCCATGCAGTTGATTGTTAATAAGAAAGATCAAAAAAGTATGGATTTGTTGAAAAAATTCAACACGCAATTGGACATATTTATGAAAAGTAAAAAATATCAATCCATTATTAATAAATATACAGGACAATAATCAGGATGCTTTCATTGAGCAAAAAAAAAACAGGAGAAAAAAAAAAGAAAAAATCCATTTCGCGACTCCTGTCATCCAGACTGGTATTATGCATTACATTAATTTGCTCTATTTTTATTACTGCGACATATTTGAAGAAAAAAAACGAATCCAATGCAATACTGGTTAAGAAGGCCAGAGAGTATCAAACGCTAATTACATCCAGCTTGAGTGTCCCATTATGGGATATTGATCGGGACAGTATTAATGAAGTTTGCGCCTCCTACATGCAGCACAATATTATCTGTAGACTGCTTGTCGTGGACCAGATGAATCGTGTATTGTTTAGTGATCAAAAAATGCAACAAAACAATGCCATAAAATTTGAATGGAAAGTTTTTTATAATAAGGAAAATATTGGCAGAATTGAAATGGATGTCACCTCTGAATTTTTTACCCAAAAAAACAGGGAATTATTTGTTTCAAGTATGATGACCCTTCTGGTTGCCATCGTGATGATTTCCTTGACAACCGGTTTTTTTCTAAAGGTGATCTTAAAGAAACCATTTGAAGAATTGGGCAGTATTGTTGAATCCTATTCTAAAGGACAATATGATCAACATATAACTCGATCATCGTATATTGAATTTGATCAATTTGTCAAAGTACTCAATCAAATGGCTCAAAAAATTATCAGACAGAATGAAGATCTGGAACAACGTGTTATTGAACGAACAAGAGAATTAAATGAGGCCAATAAGGATTTAACAAAATTAGCGATACTTGCAGAGGAAGCCAATAAAGCAAAAAGTGAATTTCTTACAAATGTCAGCCATGAACTGCGTACGCCCATGAATGGAATTATGGGCATGGCTTCAATACTGGAAGATCTTAATCTGGACGCGAGTGCACTTCAATGTGTGGCAATTATTCAAAATTCTGCCAGGGATTTATTATCATTAATTAATGATTTATTGGATTATTCCAGTTTAGATACAGGGAAACTGGAATTAAAAATCACACAGTTTGATATCAAACAAACGATCAATACAATTTTAAAAATATTTGACGTGAAGGCCAAAAGCAAATCACTTCAGCTAAACCATACATTTGCAAAAGATATCCCCAACAAAGTTTATGGCGATCCCATGCGTTTGCAGCAGGTTGTTGCCAATCTAATGGACAACGCCATTAAATTCACAGAAAAAGGTGAAATCCATATGCGCGTTGAAATTCAAAATGATTCACCTGATAAAATACGATTGCATTTTCAAATTATAGATACAGGAATTGGTATTCTTCAAGAAGACATGAAACATTTGTTTAAGGTGTTTTCACAGGTGGATGCCTCTGTGACGCGCAAATATGGTGGAACAGGATTAGGCCTGGTGATATCCAAAAAGCTGGTGGATTTAATGGGTGGGGAGATTAATGTTCAAAGTCAGATAGATAAAGGGTCCACATTCTGGTTTACCCTTGAATTTAATAAAATTAAGCATTCAGGAAACACAACATGAATGATTTGACCAACAAACACCTTGTTTGTTTTCGTCTGGACAAACATTATTACGCCATTCCATTAAACTATGTGGATCGTGTATTACGAATGGTTGCCATTGCGAAAGTGCCAGACGCACCAGAATGGATGATGGGTGTGATTGATTTACAGGGACAGGTGATTCCAGTACTTAATCTTCGCAAACGTTTTAACCTTCCCGAACAAACCATTCATCCTGACAACAGAATGATTGTGTTGCATCACCAAAAACGATTATATGCCATTACAGCAGATGAAGTCACTCAGGTGACTGAAATCTCACAGATGACATCAAACCAAAATCATGACATGATGGATGAAAATATTCCTGTATTACATGTCCTCAGGCATGATGGTCATCTCATTATGGTTCTTGATCCTGAAAGAATTGTTGGACAGGCTTTACAAAATGATACCCTTTGCAATACAAAATAATCCCCGCACCATCCTTCAAAAAGCCCATCGACATGCTAAAAAATCATTGGGGCAGCATTTTTTGTATCATCCAGATATTGCCCATAACATGGTCAAACAATCTGGTATTACCAAAATGGATCAGGTGATTGAAATTGGGCCGGGACTGGGCGCTTTGACACTGCCCTTATGTCAATACGCGAAAAAAGTGGTTGCAATTGATGTAGACGCACATTTGTTAGATCTGCTTTCAACAGAATTAGACAAAAAAGAAATTTCCAATATTGAATTAATTCATGGAGACATCTTGAAAGTGCCTTTTGCCACGATCTATTCTCAGAGTAATTGTATGGCAGAAAATCAGGGACGCTGGGTTGTCATGGGCAATTTGCCTTATCATATTTCATCACAAATCATTGTCAAACTCATCAAAGAACGACAGGGGATATCCCAGGCCATTGTTATGCTTCAGAAAGAAATGGCTGAACGTATACAGTCGGCGCCAGGATGTAAAACTTATGGGCGGTTGTCTGTGATGCTTCAATATTGCGCACAGATCAAATCATTAATTGAAATAAAGGGAAATAATTTTTTTCCACGCGTAAAAGTTGACTCTCAGATCATTCAGATTCATTTTCATGATACAATTGATTTGCCTGTTCACAATGAAAGTGCATTATTCAAAGTTGTGAAAGCGGCTTTTGGCAAGCGACGAAAAACCATTAACAATGCATTGCGCGGTGGACTCTCTTGTGATGCATCCATCATTAAGAACGCTTTAAATCAAGCAGGAATAGACCCCATTAGAAGAGCAGAAACATTAAGTGTTAATGATTTCGTCAACTTGACCAATACGCTGGACGCTATTTTCGTCGAACCCTGACTTTTCGGACACGTTTTTTTCGTTTTTTCTTTTTTTCAGGTTCTGGATTTTCCGAGTTATTCTGAGTGAGTGGTGTCAGAAAGGTCTCATCATCAACTTCTTCTTTATTAATCTTATAATCACAATTTTTGTTGGGGCATTGATACTCTAATTTTCCATCATTTTCAACCTCAATGAGAAAGAGATTATCACATTTTGGACATTTGTTATCAACCGGTTTATCCCAACTGATAAATTTACAGTCATCATTATTACATGAATAATACGTTTTATGTGAGGATGTTTCTAATTCGACGATTGTTTCTTCATGACAGAGTGGGCAATTCAAGGCTTCGTGACTTTTTTGTCGAATCCCTCTTTTAACCTTTAACGATTCGTTCATCTCTTCAATTTGACGTTTGATTTCGTCATCTTCATCGTCATCATCGTCGCTTTCTTCATCGTCATCATCATCATCTATTTCGTCCTCTTCTACATCGTCATCTTCTTCCTCGTCATCATCTTCCTCATCATCTTCCATTTCATCCGCTTCATCATCCTCACCTTCAATGTATTCCTCTTCTTCAAATTCATCATCATCCTCAGATGCGACATCGCTGACTGGGTCTGATTGTTCAGAGGAATCCTCTTCTTGCTTTTCAGGTTGGAAGGTTTGAAATAATTGGTCTGCATATGATTGTGCGTTTGAGTCAATTCCATCAGAACTTTCACTGTTTTCACTATCATCAATATCAACCTGTATATCAGTTTGTATAATATCTTCAATGGGTTCAGATGTATCAGGTTTCTTTTCATCTGAATTTACAAACATGTCCGCAAGTTCTTGCGGATCGGTAACACCCGCACCAATTTCATCAGGATTAATTGAATAAGCGCCTTCAAAGTCATTAGATACAATATCCCCAAGATTATCAGATACGATTCTTGCCGCTTTTTGTTCAATGGATTCAGCAGGTTGTTGAGCAGTTTCTGAAGGTTTTACTGGAGGTGGTGCTTTCTTTTTTTTCAGACGATTCAAAGAGGATAGACGTTTGGATTTTTTTAGCATGGATGCCAGGGAGGGCTTTGCTTTTGAGGTTTTACTTTTTGGTTTGTGTTTCGTCTTTCCCATGGTTTTAAATTTTGAGAACCCCTGTGTTTGGAGTGTCTTATCAATTTGAGCGACTGCAAGTTCGACAGTTTTTCTGTTGGAAAGCACTTCATCTATAATCTGATTAAAGTAAACGATTAAATTTAAACCGGGCATTTGTGGAAATATTTCGTTGATATGTGTTGTTAGTTTAATAGCAACTTCAAGGGGTTGATACGTTTTATTCTCCAATATATCAAAATATTTCTTTTGCTCCATAATCTGCAAGGTTCTTTTGATCTCTCGATCCTGGTTTAGCCCCATCTCTGAAAGCGACTTTAGCAGACTGTTATCATTATATCTTTCTTCTTCAAGTTCTTGTTCAATTTCACTTTCTCTTTCCACCAATAATACTGTTGTAGTCAAAGTAAGCATATCCAAAGATAGAAAAACATTACTCAATTCATGTGTTACACCGGAAAGTCGTCTAACATGCTTTCTCAACACCTGCTCGACTTCTTTCCTCACCTGTACTTCTAAATTACTGACAAATGAAGACATCTTTCAATTCCTTTTTTATTTAAGATTAATTATGATATTGACCCTCTTTTTCACGATCATTTCTTTAGTGGACGTTTTTTGGGTATCATCTGGGATTTAGTAATTCCAGTAGATTTCGTATTTTTTAAAGTCAGTCCCTTTTGAGAAATTTTTTTCGTTGTTTCTAAAGAGACCATTCCTTTTTTCTTAAAAGGCTTTTTTTTCAATGATTTTTTCAACAAGGAAACTCCTTGTATTTGCAACGTTCGGTTAATTTGTGCCAGTGCAAGCTCAACTGTTTTTCTATTTGAAAGTACTTCATCACCAATTTGATTAAAATAAACAATTAAGTTTAAACCTGGCATATTTGGAAAAATGGCATCAAAAAACATAGACAGCTTAAATGCAGGTTCAGTGGCAGCCAGCCCTTCCTTTGTTTCGATGATATATTTTTTTTGAAGTAAAACTTGAAGTGTTAAACGAACTTTTTTTAAGTCATCCAAACCCAATTCACCCAGTGCGTGCAATAATGAATTCTCTGTATATCTTGATGGCGTTTCTTCTTTATTCAGATGTAAATCCTTTTCTCTTTCAACAATTAAAACTGTACAGGAAAGTGTCAGCAAGTCTAAAGACATTAAAATATTACTAAATTCATGATTAATACCTGCCAGCCTGCGGACATGTTTTCTAAGAGCATCCTCAAATTCCTTTCGAAGATCATTGGCAGCCTGACTTCGTTGATGATTATCATTCATATCTTTACTTATCCAAATTTGCGGGGTTAATCCCTGTTTGAGCAAATAGGGATTAACCGATTTTTATAATGCATCCAAGCTATACATCATTATTCTTATCAATAGCTTGAATTTGATTAATGATATTTGTTATCTTGTCTTTAGGGTTTGCATCAGCAGGAATGAGCAATGAAATATCAGCATCTTCAAGAGCTTCTGTCCAGTCAGCAACACCAGAACCAGATATTTGCTGAGTTGTTTTTTCCGATTGTGTCTTTTCTTCGGTTTCTTTATCAGAGATGGTTTCGAATATTTCATCATCCTGTTTTATTTCAATATCTTCATCCTCATCATTCTCACTGGATGAAGGCATTTCTGGCTCAGCAGGTTCGGCATCAAGTAAAACGCCCTCTGATTCCACTGCATCTGTTGCCTCGACAGTACTGTCTTCAGTCTTAACATCATCGACATCAGCAGGAAATGTGTCAATAACCTCATCTTCTGCGATATCTTCGGGTTCATCTGATTCTGAAGGACTTTCTTCTGTAACATCGTCAGTATGCGCATCCTCTATATCATCTTCTGTAACATCTGAATCAACAGTCGGTTCTGTTTCTTGGGGTGTTATATCTGAACTTTCGGGAATATCATCAGTCTCAGAAGGTTCATCAGTTGACGATATTTCTGCTGTCTCCTCGTCAAGAGATTCTGCATCAGTTTCCGGGCTGCTTTGTAATTCAGGTGTATATTCTTCGAGTGCCATTATCTCAGGAATTGTTTCTTCTGAAGAAATCTCCCCTTCAATTTCAGGTTGGCCTTGTTCATCAGGGCTCTGTTGCTCAGAATCTCCATCTGAAACATCTTTGGCAATTGATTGATCGTCTTCATCTTCAGGCTCTGATTCAACTTCATCCAAAACCATTTCATCGTTCACTTCAGTCGTTGCTGATTCACTTATTTGTTCCTCAGGCTCATCAACAGGTTCTTCAGGCTCTACATCAATGGTATCTTGCTCATCAACAGGTTCTTCGGGTTCTACGTCAATTGTTTCTTCCGCATCAACAGACTCTTCGATTTCTGAATCAATAATTTCTTCCTCATCCACAACAGGTTCATCGGGTTCTACGTCAATTGTTTCTTCCGCATCAACAGGCTCTTCGATTTCTGAATCAATAATTTCTTCCTCATCCACAACAGGTTCATCAGGTTCGACATCAATAATATCATCCTCATCAATAGGTTCATCGGGTTCTACATCAATGATATCCACTTCATCAACAGATTCTTCGATTTCTGAATCAATAATTTCTTCCGCATCAACAGGTTCTTCGGGTTCAGCGTCAATGGTTTCTTCCGAATCAACAGGTTCTTCGGGCTCTGCGTCAATGGTTTCTTCCGAATCAACAGGTTCTTCGGGTTCAGCGTCAATGGTTTCTTCCGCATCAACAGGTTCTTCGGGTTCAGCGTCAATGGTTTCTTCCGAATCAACAGATTCTTCGGGTTCTGGATCAATTGTTTCTTCCTCGTGAACAGGTTCTTCAGAGTCTTCAATCGCTTCTTCCTGGTCCGGCTGTTGTGAATCTTCACTTATTTCAATAGTTTCATCAATTGTTGTTTCTTTATCAGGTTCAGTTTCTATTTCATCAATAATCATTTCGTCAGTATCTGATTCAACTTTCTGTTTTTCAGGTTCATCATCAGCTTTATCTTGTGTAGGTTCTTCTTGAGCGATTGCTGATTCCTCAACAATCTCGTCAGCAGGTGATGAATCCTTTGTTTCAGAAGGTTCAGTCTGATCCTCACTTTTTTCCAAAGCGGTCATTTTTTCAGGACTGACATTATCGGGAATGTCCAATGAACTTTTTACATCGATGTAGTTGCCATCTCGGTCACACATAATTGATAAATCTAATTTGACCTGAAAATTTAATTCGTAAGCAATTTTGTCATCATGTACAATCAGGTTACCTTTCTGATACTCAACATCGTCTTCAATATTTAAACGATGCCTTTCTTTAAATATATTTTCAATCAGTGCCCAATCTAGATCAGCGATGATACCATCCATCAGGTCACGTTCTCCCCTTACAATTACTTCGGGATCTGTAATTTTCATTGAAAAACACTCCTTAATTATGATTCAACCCTGGTTTTTCAGGATGAATATTATTATCCAACAATAATAAAACCAATGTTAAATTGTCATAAATTCATTTGCAAATATTCCAAACTAATGGATCAATTTTATTATAAAATTTGTGTTTTGTCGATAATTTCATTGGCAAGCGTTAAAAAGCGCTGCGCGCCAATTGAGTTAATGTCCAATAGCAGCACGGATTGTCCATGACTTGGAGATTCTTTTATTTGAATATCGTAAGGTATTATTGTGCTAAAAACTTTCTGCTGTAAGTGAGATTTAATTTCATGCGCAATATGACTTGAAATTTCTTCATTTTCCTGGAACATGCTCAAAACAATTCCAAGAAATGTGAGTGAAGGATTAAATTGGCCGCGTATCAATTTGATGGTTTTAAGAACCTGTCCCAGTGTTTCAAGCGCATAAAACTCGCATGGCAGGGGGATAATAAAATCTGTCGATGCAACCAACGCATTTACTGTCAAGAGTCCGATGGATGGGGATGTATCCAAAACAATGTAATCATAATTATCAGAAATAGCGGCTATCGCCTTTTGTAAAATGAATTCATTATCCGATTTTTCTGCCAACTGTATTTCAGCACGAATTGTTTCAATACGCGATGGGATGACTTTCAAATACTCCAAATTGGTGTCAATGATATTATCTGTCGATATTTGCCCATTTATCATTGTATGATAAAACGATTTTTTTAACGACCGCTTGTCTATTCCCAGGCCAATGGTTGCATTCCCCTGAGGATCACAATCAATCAATAATGTTTTTTTTTCGGCAATGGCGAGAGAAGCGCTAAGATTGACAGCGGTTGTCGTTTTTCCGCTCCCCCCCTTGAGATTAATCATGGTTAATATCCGGGCCATAAGTATCATTCCTTATTGTATGTCGCTTTAATTATAAAAGCTTATATTTATTTCAATTAAGTTTTTACATGGGGCTTGCTTTTTTTTTTATACAATTATAAAAACATATCATGAAAAAGAATAAAAAACAACTTAACTTACGTATAAAGAGATAATTTGATATGTTTGTCAATGGTGGAAATACTTTTCAACTTATTGAATTAAAAAATAAAATCATACAAGTGGATTTCATTTTGAATCGTGTTGCCCCACGAGAAATATTTCATTTGAGAATATATATGAGCAAGAGGAACCGCATATGTCAATATTAATCCCTCAAGATAGAATCCAAAGCGCACTTGATAATTTGTACTATCATGAAAATTCTGTCAAGTATAAATTAGTAAATTTTGTGTTTCGGTCATACTTTGACACACAAGAAACAAATGATGACCAGAATCCGAAACCATTAGACGCTGATACAATAATCAAAGAAATATGGAATGTGACCACGCCTGAAGAAATTGCATACAAACGAAAAAATTTTAATAGCTTAAAAAGCAGTGTAAACAGTGATTTTCAAAGATTGTATCGTAATGGTCTGAATCCTGATGGTATCATTATCAGCGATGATAACATATTTGATATTTCAAATGAAGCAAAAGATACCATTTTTGCAAAGTTTGCAACAGGAACAGGTAAAGACCGCGTACTTAATCTTGAACAGTTGTTTGATATACTTCAAGTCATCGAACGTGCCCTTACTGATCCAACCATTAACAAAGAACTTCGAAAAAATGAAAACGAAGAGTTTCTGAGTCGTCTGGATGAAACATTATCAAGTGTTATGGAAAAATATTCAAATGAAACGGATGAAGAGGCAGAAGAGGAAGAAACGACCGAAGAAGAGCCAGAACCAGAACCAGAAAAAGATGATGAATACGAAGTTATTGAAGAAATAGTTGAAGATGTTGAGGAGGAAGAGGAAGAGGAAGAGGAAGAGGAACCTGAAGAGGAAGAAGTAACTGAAGAGGTCGTTGAAGATGAAATTGATGAAGATGAAGAAATTGTCGAGGAGGAAGTTGAAGAGGAAGAGGTTGAGGAGGAAGAAGATGAGGAGGAAGTTGAAGAAGAAATTGTTGAAGATGACGAGTTTGTTGAAATTATTGAAACTGGACTGCCTGTGGAAGCAATGGAATTTGATAAAAGTGATCATTACACTAATGATGGTATCTTAAAAGATAAAATTTTGTTAGATGAAAGACTGGATGGTTTTCTTGGTACGATGGAACGATTTTATAATCAATATCTTTTGATTAATGAGGGTAAATATATAATTGGAAGCAAAAATCCTGAACGTCATGAAATTTCACAAAAAAAAGTGATGATGCCTGAATATTACATGGGAAAATTTCCAGTAACAAACTTACTTTTTGCTGTATTTATCAATAAAACCGGTTATGTAACGACTGCTGAACGTATGGGCTATGGCATTGTATACACAGGCCGATTCATAAAAAAAGTCAATCCCAATACAGGTAAAACATCAGTAGTACTTAATTCGGCCTTGTCTTGTAAGAAAGAGCCCGGCGCTTGCTGGCATCGGCCACTTGGCTTAGGCAGCGACCTCAATAATAAGCGAAATCATCCAGTGGTGCAGGTCAGTATCGAAGATGCGATTGCGTTTTCAAAATGGATAAAAAAACGCATCCCAACTGAAATTGAATGGGAGGCCGGTACGCGAACCCAAAAAGGATTAACATATCCCTGGGGAAACGCATGGCATAAGGACAGATGCAATATTGAATCAACTGCAAATGCAGACACAACCGCAGTTGATCAATATCGTGAGTGGGAAAACGAATCTGGAATTGTCGATGCCTTAGGTAATGTTCTGGAATGGACATGTTCTAAAAAAGCATTGTCAAACAGATTATATTATATTGCAAAGGGCGGTTCCTGGATTAACAATACCCCCCCATCGCTCTATCAGAGATATTTGTATGATCAGGAGTATGCATCAAACATTATTGGGTTTCGATGTATTGTATCAGAATAAATCCCAATTCAATGCTCAATTCTAAATGGTGCTGTAAAATAAAATGTGCTTCCCTCATTTGGTTTACTTTCAAACCAGATTTTGCCATTCATTTTTTGAACAATGGTTTTGCATATGGACAGTCCCACTCCCATACCCGCATGCCTTTTACTTAAGAAATTTTCGCCCAACATGAATGGATCAAATATTTGAGACTGATTTTCTTTGGGAATTCCTGCCCCTGTATCTTTAATAACAAAAAAAAGCTGATTATCTGGTTTTAACTCAACAACCAAAGAGACTGTCCCATCATCTGTATAACGAACCGCATTAATTAACAGGTTCATTAAAACCTGCCTCAATCTTTTTGGATCTATAATAATGGATTGCGGAATGCGTTTGTCAATATCATATGCCACCATAATTGATTTCCATTCTGCTTGTGTCTGAATTGTATCCATTATCTGATCCATATATTCCCTAAATAAGATTTTGGCATCATTCAGTTCCCATGCACCGCCTACAAGTTCTGTTAATTCAAGGACATTGCTCAAAACCTTATGGAGTCCCTCAGCAGAATGCTTGATATGTTTTAGATATTCCCGATTATCATCATTTACTTCCGAAATCATGAGAATTTCAGTAAAACCCAAAATTCCTTGAAGCGGGGTTTTTATTTCATGATTGACATTGGCCAATATTTGATATCGTGCTTTTTGAGCAGCCTCAGCATCAGATAGCGCCTGTTCAAGTTCATTGTGTTTTTTTTCAATAATTCTTAAATCTCTGTATGTTCGCAACGCAGAAATGACAGCGGTATATAAGGCCTGATCTGTAAGCATCGACTTTATTTTATAGTCATGAATATCATAGTCAGTGATCACTTTTCGTTCAGGCGCTTGACCCGGCTGTCCAGTACGTAAAATGATTCGGACAAATTTATTTTGAATATCATTTCGGATGAATTCCACCACTTTAAGGCCGTCATTTTCAGTGCGCATGACAACATCAAGGAGCATCAAAGCAGTATCAGGATGTTGTTCGATCAACTCTTTGGCCTCTTTTCCTGAATAGGCATTTAGATAGGTAAATCCAATACCATCAAAGGTTATGTCTTCAAGAACTCTTTCGGTCATACGATGAACATCAGCTTCATCATCAACAATCATAATTTTCCACGAAGATTCTGAAGATGTGTCATCCTTTTCTTCCTGGACTTCATTATCTTCGGATTCATCACCAAACATGTAATCATCATCATCTTGAAAAAGATATTGATCATCATTTTCAGTCATTGCGGTCTCCTTGTGTAAGTTGGTTTTGCTTTAAATGAATATGCATGGATTATACCACATGAATGAATTACATATCACAATTTGAATGTCTTGTCAGCAGATGATAAAAAATATGCTGACGAAATGCCTGATGCCCCATAAATCATACACATCACCATAATCTGATATCTGGCAGCAATAAAAGGTGATATCCCTGATAAAATCTGCCCTGTCATCATTCCAGGAAGTGATACCAGCCCTACAGCAAACAATGCATTGGTAATTGGAATTAAAGATGCACGAAAAGCAATCCCACGTGCTTCAATGAATGGTTTATTCTGATCCAGCTCCGCTTGAAACCGCTCTGCTGCCAGGCTGATACTATTCATGGAATTGGCAAATATCATTCCTGCTAATGGAATTATATATTGTGGGGTATACCAGGGTGTCAACTGAAGGACCAGTTTTATAACAAGAAAAAGAACAAAACCACCGCCTATCAATATCGAAATAAGCGCTCTGAAAAAAAATCTTTTTCGATTTACTTTGATTGAATTTAATGCAATCCAGCTTGATACAATAATCATTGTGCTTAGAATACAAAGGATCAGCCAGGAATTTTTCACACTAAATATAAAAACCAGAACATGCCCAATGATTAACAATTGAGTAATCATTCGTAAAAAAGCATATATTGCGTGACGATAATCCAAAGACCACTTATACAGTACACAAATAACAATAAACGCCGGCAGTATGGCAATGGCTAAATTGCTTAATGAAATTGTTTGAATGGCAGACTTCATAAACGCCCCTTATTATAGTTACAAAGATAAAAAATCACGAATCAGTGTTTGAATCACCGATTCATCATCCAGATGCGCAATATGGTTTCGAATGTCTTCTGAAGTAAGAACTGGATTATTAATTAAATCCGCAAAATTATGAAATGAATTATGAATTTCATTATCTGATTCAGGGAAATTTATTACAATGCCATTTTTTTTATGTTGAATCAATTCCGCATATCCGGTTCGGTTACTGACTAAAGCAGGTATTCCCATAGATTGCGCCTCAGCAGCAGCCCGGCCAAAAGGTTCATAGCGAGATGGCAAAACAAATCCTTTACAAACTGCTGCATATTGCCATCCTTTTTCTTGAGGACCGAGTATGTGAACTCTATTTTCAACACCGATTTTTTTTGCAATTTGCATAAAGGGCTTTGGAGATCCTTTTCCAATGACAAGCAAGTGAAAATTGTCATCCATATGCGCTAAACCTTTTATCGCAATATCCAGACCTTTTCGCTGAAAACCACTCCCAAGAAAAAGGAGTATTTTCCAATTCGGATTCAACGCATCCTTTTTTTGTATTTTTTCTTTCAACGTGAGCCGGTCTTCAAAAAATGAACCGATACCCGACCAATCAATGCCATTGTGAACAACAATCATTTTATGTTCAGGGACTTGATAATGATTCGATATGTCTTGCCTGACCATTTCAGAACAGCATCGAATTTTTTGAAGCATCTGTCCTGTAAAGGCTTTTTTTTCAAGAAACAATAAATAGTTATGGAATAAGCTGATTTTTCGAAACATCCGCGATATTACCGAACTGCTTTGATTTTTAATCTGTAAAAAAACTTTGTGGCTTCCACCGCCTGCATGAATATGCGTACAGGTATCCACCTGATCCATTGAGAAGACACAATGATAGGATCGATCTTGCAAATATTGCCTGACCGATTTATTGAAAATCCAGGATTGAAATAAGCGGGTCCCCTTGTTCGCACCCATCTCCACAATATTTAAATTGGGGTGGCTGATTGGCCAGTTTTGATTTGGCCAGGTGAGTAAATCAATCTGAACATTATGGCTTAACAATTTATTCATTAAACTTAATGCATGCATCTCAATCCCACCAAAAGGCGAATATCCACTGCGTATTAATGCCAGTTTTTTTAGATTCATTTTGTCTCCTGATTTATTTTTTTCTTGAATACCAACAGAAATTCATGTAATTTACACCAATTAATTTTTGAATACAAGAAAGGATTTTTTTTCATTATGAACATTATTAAATTGTTTAAAAATTTGTGTATCAGCATGACAATAATGCTGTTTTGTGTCATTTATGCCCATGCCTCTATACCTGAGATTCTACACCATTACCCTGAACAAAATGTAAATCTGAATCAACCGGCAACCTTATTGCTCATTGGGAATCATCTGGCATCGCCATTAACCATTACAATCGCTGAAGATACTAAATTTATTTCAGATAACAGCAATCCAAATCGTGTGAGTTGTATAATTTCAGCAAGATCAACACCTGGATTCGTTACCCTTACTGTTGGGAATACAGATGGTACGTGGACAGGTCATCTTAATTTTGTGGATTGTTCATCTTTTGTTCAAATTGATGAAACAATTAATCGCACAGATTATTCACTGACAGTCAATAATTTATGTTACACAAGATATACATATCAGCTAGATACAAGTATGGAGCAGGATGTGGAATTCGCACAGATTACGTTGTCTAATCTTACTGAAGGCCCACATCAATTAACAATTACAGGTTATGATGCTGCACAAAATTCTTGTAGTGAGCGCGTTTCATTTACAGTGGATTCAATCGCTCCACAAATCCAGGTTCATAATATTCCAACAAAAATTACCTCGGATAATTTTGCAACAATTTCTGTTACGACTGAAGATGATGATGCCGCTGCTTATAGATATTATTTAAATAATAATTTTCAAGGTGAACATTCATTTTCAGAGGCCATTGCGTTAACATCCTTATCATTGGGAACCCATTCTCTTCTCGTTTATGGTTGTGACATTAACAATAATTGTCAGTCGACAAGTGAGGTGGCACCTATTACATGGACAGTTCTTGATATTGCTTTTGCAAGTAATTCAGCATTAACAACCACACAGGTTTTAGCAGGTACGCAAAGCGGCATTTATTCAACGAATTGTATGGAGAATGATGTTGAATTCGAGTGGTCTGTTTATAATTACGAAGGTAAACAAATGGGTGAAACTGTATCTGGAAATACATTTTCATTTACACCCTCAAAAACAGGCGCCTATGCAGGTATTTATACTGTGAATATGACTGCAATGTATGATAATCAGACTGTCAGCACATTAGATGCACAAATAAAAGTTCCCTTTGATATTGAAGCCAATCGATATAATATAATTGAAGAGGCCATTATCAGTGTAAAAGGCGTAGAACCCGGCGCCAATCTCATTCAAGATATTAAAGCCAATGAATTCTCACCGACAGATTTATCTGATATCTCTGATATTGGTAAATGGTATCGGACAGATACCGAATCCATGCAGCTCACTTTTAAGCCATCAGAATCAGTAACAACTGTAACTTCATTCGATGTTTGGATATCCATTGAAAATGATTTGGACCTGAATGAATCCAATAATTTATTCCAACAAACAACCGGGCCATTTTTTATCATTCCTTATAAAAATTACACAATAGAATTAACTGATGAGAATGGATCTATTTCAACGACCACAAACACTGATATTACAATCAGAGAGATGGTCACCTTAACCAATCAAAACCTGACAGCATCCAACTCTGATGTTCGTTTTTCACTTCCAGCATCTGGTGGCACATATTATTTTAAAATAGAAGACAATCGTGAACCTCCTGTATTTATGCCGCAAACTTTAATTACATCAGACTGTGATGCGCTTCCAGTCTTACTTCAAAAAGTGGGAACTGATGTTATTGAGGGAAGCGTTCAGGATGAAGATGATAATTATCTTGAAAATGTTATTGTCACTGCGTATCAACCTGTTGATGAGGCATCGGAATCATTAATTGATATGCTTCCTGCACAATATGAAGCCAAAACGCAAAGCAATGGCAAATATATTATTTACTTGCCGACGCTTAGTGCCATCGGCGGATGGACTGTAATCGCTGGAAAAGAAGGGTATGTATCTGCCATAAAAACAGATCAGATGGTCAATTCAGAAGATGTCTCATTCAGCGGGTCTGATGCCCTTCAGCTTGAAACGCAAATAGAAGAGGTCTGGCTTGAAAATGGTAAAATTAATATTCAAGCAGATCCTGATTTTAGCTATCCTGGAGAAATTGATATAAGAATAATCACAAAAGAAAATGAATATTATGCTCAGGAACATGAATTGGAAAATAAAACAATAGGTCTTGCTAATCCAACATCTGAGGAATATACCTTGATCATTTTTGCCGACACACGAGATAATCATGATCCAAAAACTGGAAATTATACCCGCCATGCATATCGAAAAAATTCTACAGAAAACGTAATTGCGCGCATTGACAGAACAATGAATGTATCTGGCGGGTCTTTTTATTTAGACAATAACAGCAGAAAGGCCAAAGTTGAAATTCCTGTCAATGGTATTACTGAAACCGCGACAATCACAATCGAACAAATCGAAAAAGTCTCAGCATGTAATGCCACAACAGGTACGCAATATATCTATGGAATTCATGCAACCAGCGTTAATACAGGGCATTCGCTGACTGATGACCAGATTAACCAGGTCGCTATAACCCTTCCCTTTGATTTTAGAACGATTCATCCGGGTGATATTGAAAATGATGTTTTTCATGTGTATCGGGCGGACACCCTTGAAATGATGGAAAACCATCAAACAGAATTAATATACAATATCAGGAAAAGTGATTATCGGGGTGATGGTAAAGTTGGGTCTATCACAGTTTTGGTAGATCAATTATCTTACTTTGCTATTGGTATTCCTCCTGAAGTAAAAGCTTCTGATAATGATCAGTCTTTAAAAAAAGATGAAGGCGGAGACTGTTTTATTGGTATTTTACATTGATTTTGCGCTGGTTTGAAGATAGATCATTAAAAAAATCCGAAAAAAACAATATAATTAAGGTAATATCAGCCATGATGCAACTGGATGACATAAAAAAAGATACCACATTAATCAATGAGATTGATTGGGATATGACCCCTGAAGAAGCGGTTCGGCTTTATCTTGAATGGGGTAACAATTGGGCGAGTGGCAATTATGTCATTCGTTCAAAAAATGATGTAACCCATTATTTCGTAATCAATAATTGGGGAGAAACGCCCCAAATCTTTTTATTGAGAAGAAATTCTGAGTCAGTTGAGGAAATCGCACAATTTGACCTGCCAGATCCCCTTCTAAATGATTTCCATGAATCTGTTGGAAAACATAAAGGCGTTTATGCAATTGAGGGCAAAATAAAAACATGGTTGCAGCAAGAACTATCTCAATAATAAGGAGATGTACTATTGGCTCAAATCCCAAATACAGTTGGCAACATAATAAAAAAATATCTTATTGAAATAAGAATATTTCAATTGAATTGAGTATCGATTTTTTATTATAAAAAACTTTATAGTAATTGATTCAAGATAAAAGTTTTCGGTTTCTATCACGTTTAGCAAAATTACGCCTTACAAATTAAACTTTCTCATAATTGTTTGTAATTTACCAAATGTCTTGGCTGTCATAAATTTTGCATTTAGCGAGTACATTTTTCAACATTAACAATAAGATTCATTGTAAAAATTTTTGTATTTGGTTATTGTAAAAAAATGTATATACTAGGATCGTTAATTGAGAATTAATTGGGATCCCAAAAAAAGCAGCTGGCTCAAAACGGATAGGTCTATAAGTGTATACATTTTTTTTCTTAGCCCTGAAAGGGCGGCAACATAAAAGCCCAGGGCAACGCCCTGGGTAAATATATAAAAAGTTTAAGCCCTGTAAGGGCGTTACATTTTTAGAATGCGTCCTTTTTAATTTATCTTTATGTTGCGCCCTTACAGGGCTTAAATATTGGTTAATCTTTACCCAGGGCGTTGCCCTGGGCTGGTATGTTGCCGCCCTTTCAGGGCTAAGAAAAAAATGTATACACTTGTAGACCTATCCGGCTCAAAAAACATCCAAAAAGAAAAACAAGTTTTGAAGAAGCTAAAGTAATTCTTGAAGATTCATCAAAAGAGATTGGAGGAGAGTTAAAAAGCATAGACCCAGAACAACATTATTCGGTGGGTTTAGCATCTAATGGTATTATAATAACCTTAATATATGAATTTCGCTATGATGAAGATGGAGTATATATTTGGTTAGTAACTCTTTGGAAAACGATAAAAGAAGAAATAAAAAGATTATCAAATGTATAACAATAAACTAACAGCAGAAGAAATTGCTGAAATGGCAGATAGAGGTGAAGATATAACTAAATTTTTATCAACACCCGAAAAAGGTTACGCTGAAAATCTTCATAATAAAAAAATCAGTAAGACAATCGTTGATTTTTCTTATGATATGGCCGAAGATATTGACGCTTTAGCATCACAATTAAACATCAATCGGCAAGCTATTATAATTATGGTCATGAAAGAATTTTTAATTAGGAATAAAATTAGTGAACATATTACAAATTATCGGCATCTTTCATTTCTTAGTTAACACTTTGCCGAGTCCAAGTTCCCCCCTTGAGGGGGTTAGGGCTGACTTTTACCCATATCTTTAAACAGACAAATAAAACCGTTCACTTTTTATGGACAGTGAACGGTTGATTATTTATTTTTCATTATTTTATTTTTGACCAGCAATAGCCAAGATTCCAGAAATAACAATTTATCTCAAACCATATCTTGCCACTAATATGATCGTCCCACTTTGGTTTTTCCTGGCATCAAATCTGACCCCTTGATTTGCTGCACATTTATTCCAACAAATTTGGTTTTAAGTAAATGGGCATGTTTCATACCAGAAAAAACAAAAGTTTGACGATCTTAGTTTCTTAATTGGCACCGAGGGCGATATCTGTTCAATCAACATATTTATGCCGCCCCTATCGTTGCTAAGAAACTGATTGCTCAATTTATAGTGGACCCCATTGTCAAGACAGATTTTTTGAATTTTAAGGTGTTTTTCTCTAACCATAGTCTCATTGAGAGATACCTTCCATGATTTCAAGTGAGGCTAATGCCTTTTACAGAGCAATT
>Ga0272440_1000060_pt1 | contig 92098 bp, 74 predicted proteins | sample SSMMMBAug17_FD_192440 | JGI IMG/M metagenome (GOLD analysis project Ga0272440, IMG submission 192440) | Marine sediment archaeal communities from Little Sippewissett salt marsh, Falmouth, MA, United States - SSM-MMB-Aug17 | ecosystem: Environmental > Aquatic > Marine > Wetlands > Sediment ... | reverse complement strand
GAAGATGAATAAGATGAAATGAGACACTTTTAATTCATCTTATTCATCTTCTTCAGCGTAATCCTGGTTCAAAAAAAAAGGAATGCAATTTATTAAATGAGGAGCTTATTATCAGAGATTTCCTAAGATGAATTAAAGGTGTTTGATATCATCTTATTCATCTTCTTCAGCCTAATCCAGGTTCAAAATGAATAGAATTGACTCTTTCAGAAATGAGGAACTTAATTATTTAAGGATTTCTCTGAAAATAACTTCCCCATTATTGATATTGTTCGTTTTGAGGTAAATGTACTGTAGAGACGTAGCATGCTACGCCTCTACACGACCTTATTTTTTTTGTACGTTCAAGAAAAATGAGTATGTTATTTTCAGAGCATTCCTAAGTATTCCTAAATAAAATTAAAAGGAGAATCAAATGGCATCAAATTTCGAACCACAATGGACAGAAGACGCCCCCAAAAAGGGCTCCTTTCGTTCAATTTTTAAATGGGGCGCACCTGATCAGTTTAAACATCCCAATAAACGGCTGTATGCCATGCTAAAGGATGTTTTTCAACTGACAGATGATGATTTTAAAGAAAGACGCGATGAAGGCCACGCAAAGGTTGCCTGCGAACATCCGATACAATTGGACCAAAAACATATTGCCTGGTTTGTTGATGTTGTCGGTCAAAATAATGTCAATACGGATGATTATTCTCGCGTCAGATATTGTTATGGCAAAACACTTGAAGAAGCCCTGAATCTCAGGAAGGGAATTGTTGCCAATGTCCCTGATGCAGTGGTTCATCCGACCTGCAAAGATGATATTGTCAAGATTGTATCCTATTGCAATATAGAAAAAATACCGCTGACTGTTTATGGTGGTGGTTCATCAGTCACCCTGGGTTTACAATGTCCAAAGGGTGGTATTTCGCTGGTCATGCAGACCCATATGAATCGCGTCATATCGTTTAATGAAGCAAATCAAACAATTACTGTTGAAGCAGGCATGATGGGGCCCGAATATGAGCGCGTCTTAAATAATGCCCCAACGACCCTTAATGCAAAACGAAAATATACTGGCGGGCATTTTCCCCAGTCCTTTGAGTATTCTTCTGTTGGTGGATGGGTCGTCACCTTAGGTTCTGGACAGCAGTCTTCATATTATGGTGATGCCTGCGATCTGGTTGTCAGCCAGGAATATGTTACGCCTGCTGGTGAATTCAAGACTTTGGATTATCCCGCAACCGCTACTGGCCCAAAAGTAAATGATATCATGAAAGGAAATGAAGGCAGTTTTGGTGTGCTGGCGCATGTCACCATGAAAGTGTTTCGCTATATGCCTGAAAATTCCCAACCTTTTGCGTTTATTTTTCCCACTTGGGAGGATGCCATCAATGCCACGCGTGAAATTTCACAGGCTGAATTTGGTATGCCCTCAGTTTTTAGAATTTCCGATCCAGAAGAAACTGACGTGGGTTTAAAACTGTATGGTATTGAAGGTACAGTCTTGGATTCTTTAATCAGTCTTAGGGGATTTAAACCAATGCAACGCTGTCTGTTAATTGGTCAGGCAGATGGAGAACGCGAATTTGCAATCAATGTGAAAAAGAAGATAAAAAAGGTATGTGCAGAACATAAAGCCATGTACCTTACTGGAAAGCCACTTTCCCAATGGGCACATGGCCGATATATGGATCCCTATATGCGTGAAGATTTAAACGATTATGGCATTTTGATTGATACTCTTGAATCTGGTGTTACCTGGGATAAACTTCATCAATTACATCAAGGTGTTCGGGCCTATGTCAAAAGCCATCCACAAGCGGTTTGTATGACCCACGCATCCCATTTTTATAATCAGGGGACAAACTTATATTTTATATTCATCATTAAAAATAAAGATATCGAGTCATTTGTGAAATTTCATCGGGGCATCATTGAAAATATTGAAAAACATGGCGGATCATTGAGTCATCATCATGGCGTGGGCCGATTGATGTCCCCATTAATGGAAAAACACCTGGGAAAAACGCAGATGGATATCCTGCGCGCATTGAAAAATCATTTTGATCCCAATAATATTATGAATCCTGGTGGCACAATGGGGTTTGATGAAAACTGATTCATCCATACTCATTGTTGGTGCAGTATTTCAAGAATTAAAACCCATTATTGAAAAGCTGAATGCGGTACAAAAATTATCAATCGGCAAAAGACAAATATTTTGCGGCGTATTGTTTAATCAAGCGATAATTATTGCTCAGTCAGGTGTTGGAATGCTGAATGCGGTTCAGACTGTTACTGCTGTTGTTGAAAAAATGCCGGTACATCTTATTATTAATACAGGATGTGCCGGAGCATTTTCAGATGCAGGATTATCAATTGGTGATATTGGTCTTGCAACACAAGAAATTGATGTTCATATTGGAGTGGAGAGTGCCTTATCCGAGAATCTGATAGAAAATTTGCCATTTCCATTGATTCAAACTACGAGCGAATCGTATTATGGAAATTATCCCACATCGGAATTTTACTGTATGATGGCGTTTGATATTTTGTCTCAAACCCAACCCGCAAATGTTCATATAAAAATGATTCCCTTTATCACTGTCAGTACCATAACTGCCAGTAAACGACGTACAGAGCAATTATTTACCAAATACCAGGCCGGAATGGAAAATATGGAAGGAGCGGGTGTCGCTCATGTTGCATTGCTTTACAATAAACCATTTTTAGAAATGCGCGCTGCGTCAAATTATGTTGGTATAAGAGATAAGGGAAAATGGAAATCAGACATGGCGTTTGAATGTTCGACAAATGCTATCGTCACATTTCTGGAAAATATTTATTAATGGAAATAATTCGCCCACTTTGTTGACGATAATGGGGTCGATATCGGTAATCGTGTGAGGACAAACATAACGTTCGCCCCTAAAATGGTCTCTATATGAATTGAACATTTTTGGCTTCCCAAAAACGTTAAAATCAGGATAATCTGACATATTTCAAAGGAACATTACAATGATCCGACAAAAAAAAGTTCAAATTCTTAGCAACAAACAGATTCATGGTAATTATTATCAACTTCGCCTAAATTGTGAAAAAGATTTTAACAGTGCGATTCCCGGACAATTTGTCATGATCCATTTATCTGATAACTATTTTCCATTATTACGCCGTCCTTTTTCAATACATAATGTATTGAAAAAGGAATCCAATGATTACTGTCTTGAATTATTATATAAAGTTATTGGTAAAGGCACCCGGATTCTTTCTGAGTATCCGGCGGATCAAACAATTGATATTTTAGGGCCCATTGGCAATGGATTTTGTATTAACCATTCAATTAAAACAGCATTTTTGATATCTGGAGGCATTGGTGTTGCGCCAATGCTTTTTTTAGCGAAAGGCCTATTGGAAAATGATGTAAAATGTCATGTGTTTAATGGCGGACGAACATCAGATGATGTTCTTTGCACAGATATGTTTCAGTCATTGGGGGTTAAGGTTAATATTTATACGGATGATGGCAGTGCTGGCACAAAAGGATTTGTTACTGATGATTTAAACGCACAACTCACCAAACTCACTCCCAATATCATCTATGCTTGTGGCCCTCAACCAATGCTTTCAAAGGTATCTGACATTGCAAAAGAAACGAATGTGGCCTGTCAGGTTTCTCTTGAATCGCACATGGCATGCGGCATGGGGGCTTGTCTGGGCTGTGCAATGCCATCAAGCAATTTGCAAAAATCCTATTATCATGTTTGTGCAGATGGGCCGGTTTTTTTCTCAGACCAGATTAATTGGGACAATGTATGAACGTTTCCCTGTTTACAAAACACCAATGACAGCAAAAATTATCTGCATAAAAGGAATTGTTCAAGGCGTTGGATTTCGACCATTTGTTTATCAAACCGCCTGTAAACTCGGGCTGACAGGTTTTGTATCCAACACATCTGATGGTGTCTGGATTGGCATTCAGGGCGAATCTGAAACGATTGACATTTTTATTGATATCGTTCGGAATAATCCACCCATTCATGCAAAAATTTATGATATGTCAATTGAATCTTCAGAACTGCTAAGTCATCATTCCTTTCAAATATTGGAAAGCCATCAGACAAAGACCCTTTCCCCTGTTATTCCACCAGATATTGCCACCTGCTCGGATTGTCTAAAGGAAATGAATGATCCATCAGATTGCCGCTTTCAATATCAATTTATCAATTGTACCAATTGCGGGCCACGATTTACAATTGTTCAAAATATTCCTTACGATAGGCATCAAACCAGTATGGCGGTTTTTCCACTTTGCCATGACTGTCAAAAGGAATATTCCGATCCTTTCAATCGAAGATTTCATGCGCAGGCAACTGCCTGTCCATCATGCGGGCCGGATGTCCAATTATTCACCCAGAAACAGAGACCTGTTTCCGGTAAAGCCATTCAAAAAACAATTGACTACCTGAAACAGGGAAAAATTATGGCAATTAAAGGGCTGGGTGGTTTTCATCTGGCAGTAGATGCCACAAACGATGAAACCATCTGTCGGCTGCGTCAATGCAAAAATCGCCCTCACAAACCTTTTGCAATCATGGCAAGAAATGTAGATGCAATCCGGTCTTTTGCCAACGCAGACAGTCAGGATATCAAACAACTGATTTCTCCTCAAAGCCCGATTGTGATACTTGAGCAAAAACAGGGGCATCAACTATCAAACAATATTGCATTTGGACGTACATTCGGTGTGATGTTGCCCTATACGCCTTTACATCATTTGCTGATGGCGTCATTTGAAGCCCTGATCATGACCAGCGGTAATATCAGTGATCAGCCCATTGTTTCTGATAATAAAACCGCTTTTGAACAATTGGCTTTTGCAGATTTCTTTCTGGTTCACAATCGTTCCATTCTAAATAAATGTGATGATTCTATTGTGCGAATAATTGATAATCAACCGCACTTCATTCGGCGGGCAAGGGGATATGTGCCTGAATCAATTTTGCTGAACATATCCATGCCCAAAATTATTGCAATGGGGGGACATCTAAAAAATACCATCTGTCTGGCACACGAAAAAAATGCATATGTCAGCCAACATTTGGGAGATTTATCCAGTGTTGAAACAATTCAATGGTTAACACTGACAAGTAAATTCTGGATCAAGCTGACAGGCATTCAACCTGAATATGTTGCCTGTGATATGCATCCATCCTATGAGAGTACACGCCTTGCCAGTCAAATGGGATTGCCGGTAATACAGGTCGGGCATCATCACGCCCATGTGGCTGCAGTCATGGCAGAACATGGATTGACAGATTCGGTCATGGGGATTGTTCTGGATGGCACTGGCTATGGATTGGATAAAACCATTTGGGGAGGCGAAATTTTAATGTGTGAAAAACATCATGTCACTCGTATCGCACATTTATCAACAGTTGCCATGCCTGGTGGTGAATCCGCCATTCGTTCTCCCTGGAAAATGGCGTTGTCCTGGCTGATTGACAGTTTTGGTCGTGAAGGTTTGAGCTTTTTCAGTCAAATAAATGCCATGCATAATGAAATGATTGATGAACATTCCATTAATCTGGTCAATCAGTTACTGGAAAAACGTATCCATTCACCATTAACATCAAGCATGGGGCGATTATTTGATGCCGTTTCCTGGATACTTGGTTTTTCCAGTCCGGTCACTTTTGAAGGTCAGGCGGCGATTGCTTTGGAAGAAATGGCCGCAGAAACAAGTGAGATATACAACTGGGATTTTCATCATGCAGAAACATCTGTCATTAAATTAGAGCCCATGATTCGTCAAATTGTATCGGATGTTTTGAATGGCAGAGATCGTGCAATAATCAGTGGCATCTTTCACAACACACTGATTGAGTTGTTTCATCAAGTAAGTTATCCGCTGATGAGCCAATGGCATCTGGATAAAATAGTTCTTTGCGGTGGTGTATTTCAAAACAAACGTTTACTTTCAGGTTTGACAAAAAGGTTGAAAAATAGTAATTTAAAAGTTTATTTACCTTCAAAACTGCCATGCAACGATGGTGCGATATCATTGGGCCAAGCTTATGTGGGATGTTGCATTGTAAATAAATCTTGAATATTTCATTTTTATAGACAGTCATCACAAAACTGTCAATTATCATACAAAAGGGGGACGATAAAATGTTTGGAATAGGTATGCCAGAACTGGTTATTATATTAGTGATTGTTTTGGTTGTGTTTGGTGCAGGAAAATTACCTGAAATTGGATCAGGTATCGGTAACGCCATTCGTAATTTTAAACAGGCAACAAATTCAGAAATCAATAATCCAGAAACAGAACGTATCGAGAATTCACAGGTTGTTTCTTGATTGTATCACAGGAGGTTTATATGAACATTCTAAAAATTGATCATTTAGGGATTGCAGTCAACAGCATTGATGAAGGCAAAAATTTTTGGACTGATGTTTTGGGTCTTAAGTTTGAGGGCTCTGAAACAGTTGAAGCGCAAAAAGTAACCACTGCCTTTTTTCCAGTGGGTGAAAGTGAGGTAGAATTACTGGAATCAACATCACCTGATGGCCCTGTTGCAAAATTTATTGAAAAAAAAGGTCAGGGCATTCAACATGTTGCTTTTCGTGTGGATAATATTGACGCTGCGCTTGAAGAACTCAAAGAAAAAGGCATTCGGCTGATTGATGAAAAACCCCGCATGGGCGCAGGTGGCGCAAAAATCGCCTTTTTACATCCCAAAGCAACACAAGGTGTATTGGTAGAACTTTGTGAACGCTCATCCTGAGCCAACAATGTTGGAGGATTTATGCAAAAAGAACTACATTTAACCGATGATTTTCAACAGCATACATATGAACAATGGTGTGACACTGTTGAATCCCAACTGAAAGGCGCACCATTTGCAAAGCTTATCAAAAAAACAATTGAAGGCATTGATATCTCCCCGATGTATTTTCAAAAAGATCTGGACAAGTTACCGCTGAAAAATGCATTTCCCGGCTTTTCGCCCTATGTTCGCGGTGTCTCTCCGACAGGCGCAGCATGTCGTTCATGGCTGGTGGCTCAGGAAATCGTTTATCCAGATCCTTTTGTCACCAATGAAGCTTTAAAAAAAGACCTACAACGCGGACAGACAGCGATCAATATTCCGCTAGACTGGGCATCAAAAAATGCCCTGGACCCTGATCAGGAATCAGTTGTTGGCGTGGGGGCTGGTGGGCTCTCAGTCACCACTTATGATGACTGGAAAATGGCACTCAATGGCCTGTCAATTGATCAAATTCCCCTGATGATTCAAGGCGGTGATTCTGGCATTGCAATTACAGCCATGCTCATGGCTTATGCCAAATCCTGTAATTATCAAATATCCAATTTGCAAGGCTGGATTGGAATAGATCCATTGGGTATGCTGGCACAAACCGGTGCATTGACAACATCCTTGCCTGTTATTTATGATGAAATGGCTGAACTAACCCGATGGGCGCATCAAAACGCCCCGCAATTGAAAACAATCAGCATTTCAGGTGTGCCTTATCATAACAGCGGCGGAACAGCCGTGTGCGAAACATCAATGATGATTTCCACAGCAGTAGAATATATTAAAGCCATGCTGTCACGCGGATTGCCCATTGATGACATTTGCCAGTCAATGGTATTCCAGCTTGCCATTGGCAGTGATTTTTTTATGGAAATCGCCAAACTCAGAGCCGCCCGACTTGTATGGGAAAAAATTGTCACCGCTTTTGGGGGCAATGAACAATCACGAAAAATGGCTGCCCACGCACGAACATCATCATATAACAAGACCCAAACAGATCCTTATGTCAATATGCTTCGTGTGACCACCGAGGCATTTTCTGCAATCAGTGGCGGTTGTGACAGCCTCCACGTGGAGCCATTTGACGCGCTTTTGGGATTGCCCACAGCCTTTTCCAGGCGAATTGCAAGAAATGTTCAGATCGTTTTACGTGATGAAAGCCATTTTAAACATCCTGTCGATCCTGCGGGAGGTTCATGGTATGTGGAAAATCTGACTGCTCAACTGGCGAAGAAAATCTGGGAATATTTTCAAACAATTGAAAAAAATGGCGGCATGTTAGCATCATTGGAATCTGAACAGATTCAAAATCACCTTAAAGCAAAAGCAGAAGAACGTTTGAAAAATATTTCATCCCGAAAAACTGTTTTTGTGGGAACGAACAAATATCCCAATCTCACAGAAAAAAAACCACACGTTAATGTACCAGACATGAAAGCTGTTGCAAAATCTCGGTTGATAAAGGTTGGACAATTTAAAAAAGCACGTCAAACAGATGACTTGATTGAATCCCTGGAAAACTTTCAATCGGTTCGTAAGCAAAAGGATTCAGGATGGTTTGACGATGCCATTCAAGCAGCAGCATTGGGAGCATCACTGGCGGAAATTACACGGGCCATGCGGCAAAAATCTGAACCATCTGTACAGGTTAAACCATTGCATTTACACCGGCTGGCGGAACCATTCGAAAAATTAAGATATCGCACACAGGAATATGCAAAAAAAACAGGCAATACGCCAAAAATATTTCTGGCAAATATGGGGCCCATTCCACAGCATAAACCACGTGCCGATTTTTCCACGAGTTTTTTTCAACTGGCTGCTTTTGATATTCTGGAAAACAAAGGCTTTCAAAGTATAGATGATGCAGTTTCAGCATTTAAAGATTCCAATGCACGAATTGTAGTGATCTGTTCCACTGATATGACCTATCCTGATCTTGTTCCGGAACTTGCCCAAAAAATCAAGTCAATTTCTACTGATAATATTGTCATTGTGGCTGGATATCCCAAAGATTATATTGATGCCTTTAAGAAAGCTGGCGTGGATGATTTCATACACTTAAAATCCAACGCACTTTCATTTTTAGAAAATCTGCAACAACAAATGGGGGTGACATCATGACAATGCCTGATTTTACAACAATGGAATTATCAATACCCGAATCGAAAACCAGCATGAATGACTGGAAAAAGGCGGCTGAATCTGATGGATGCGGCACCATTGATGACATGGTCTGGCGAATGATGGAGCAAATTGATGTCAAACCATTGTATACGTCAGATGATATCCATGATCTCGAACATACAAATTATGCTGCCGGAATAGCTCCTTATTTGCGTGGACCTTACGCAACCATGTTTGTGCAACGCCCATGGACAGTTCGTCAATATGCAGGCTTTTCAACAGCAGAAGAAAGCAATGCCTTTTACCGAAGAAATCTGGCTGCCGGCCAGCGTGGCCTTTCTATTGCATTTGATCTGGCAACACATCGGGGATATGATTCTGATCACCCTCGAGTTGTTGGTGATGTGGGTAAAGCAGGAGTTGCGGTGGATTCCATACTTGATGCCAAAATTTTGTTTGATGGCATCCCTTTGGACAAGATGTCGGTATCCATGACCATGAATGGGGCAGTTTTACCCATTATGGCATTTTATATTGTATCCGCAGAGGAACAGGGGGTTTCCCAGGAACAACTGACCGGAACCATTCAAAATGATATCCTCAAAGAATACATGGTACGCAATACCTATATTTATCCACCTGAACCCTCCATGCGGATTATATCCGATATTTTCAGTCATACCTCACAGCAGATGAAAAAATTCAACAGTATCAGTATTTCCGGGTACCATATGGAAGAAGCCGGTGCGACATCTGATATCGAACTGGCTTATACATTGGCTGATGGACTTCAGTATGTGCGGGCAGGGATTGATGCCGGCATGGATATTGATTCATTTGCACCACGACTGTCCTTTTTTTGGGCCATTGGTATGAATTATTTCATGGAAATTGCAAAAATGCGGGCAGCACGGGTATTATGGGCGAAAATAATAAAACAATTCAACCCCAAAAATCCCAAATCCATGGCACTTCGGACACATTGTCAAACATCCGGTTGGAGTCTGACTGAAGGCGATCCTTTCAACAATGTCGCCCGTACCTGCATTGAGGCAATGGCCGCAGCCCTGGGACATACGCAATCCATGCATACGAATTCGCTGGATGAAGCCATTGCGCTGCCCACTGATTTTTCGGCACGTATTTCAAGAAATACCCAATTGTTTCTTCAGGAAGAAATCAATATATTGCGTCCGGTTGATCCCTGGGCTGGCTCGTACTATCTGGAATCCCTTACAGATGCCATTATTAAGCGCGCCTGGTCACACATTCAGGAAGTTGAAGATTTGGGCGGTATGGCCAAAGCGATTGAAACAGGTCTTCCCAAAATGCGCATTGAAGAAGCTGCTGCGAGACGTCAGGCCAATATTGACTCTGGCAAAGAAAAAATTGTTGGAGTTAACACATTCTGTCTTGATCGTGAAGATCCCATTGAAACCCTTGAGGTTGATAATACTGCGGTTCGTAATAATCAACTGGAACGTCTGGCCCTGCTCAAACGTGATCGGGATACCACAAGGGTCAAGGAAGCCCTGAATGCAATCACAGCGCATTCGGAAAAAGGAACTGGCAATTTGCTGGAATTATGTATTGAAGCTGCCAGAGTTCGTGCAACTTTGGGGGAGATATCTGAAGCCATGGAAAAAGTGTATGGCCGCCATAAAGCAACCATTCGTGCCATTTCAGGCGTATACAGTGCCGAATTTTCTGAAAAAGAAGAAGTTCAGAAAGTGCTTCAAATGACACGGGAATTTGAAAATCAAGAAGGACGCCGGCCAAGAATTCTGGTTGCTAAAATGGGGCAGGATGGACACGATCGAGGCGCGAAGGTCATTTCAACAGCCTTTGCAGATCTGGGTTTTGATGTTGATATTGGTCCATTGTTTCAAACACCTGAAGAAACATCACTTCAGGCAGTTGAAAACGATGTGCATATTGTTGGATTCAGTTCACTGGCCGGGGGCCACAAAACATTGCTTCCGCAGCTTGTTGAAGAATTAACAAAATTGGGACGTCCTGATATTATGGTTGTTGTGGGTGGTGTCATTCCTGCGGCAGATTATGAATTCTTGCTTCAGAATGGTGCGAGTGCTATTTTTGGGCCGGGTACAGTGATTCCTGTTGCCGCTCAAAAAGTATTGAATGAATTGAATCTTCGATTGAGTGAATAAATTTTATGCAGCAGTCAAATATGCTTGACTGCTGCATAAAAAAATATGCTAAAGGAGTTAATATGTCAGATTATCAATCCAAAAACATAAAAAATGGCATTATTGACAGGAAATTGAAACTCTTGAAGAAGACACTCAATGAACTTCGCTCATGGCAAATTAATTCCTTCTATGATTTTCAATCAAATATCCAATTAAGATATGCGGTTGAACGAATATTGCAAATATGTGTTGAAATATTAATTGATATTGGTATGCGCATTATTGCTGCTGAACATCAAATTCCAGGCATAAATGCATCAGAAATGCTGAATATTCTTGAAGAATTAAACATTATTCCGCATGATCATCCATACCATAAGATGGTTCAATTTCGAAATTTGATTGTCCATCGCTATGAATATGTTGATGCTGAAATTTTATACGGTATTGTCAAAAAGAACTTATCCGATTTTGACATGTTTGCAGAACAAATAAGTAAATATCAGTTAAAAAGCAACAATTAGGCCTATGAGTTTACTACGTCGAGAGGAATATTATAACAGAGGTTTTCGCAGGAAAGAAGTACCCTTTTCAATTGAAGAACTATCTGCAACCATACAAAATATAACGTATATTCATTTTGCCTACTTGTTTGGTTCAGCCATAAATGCTGTTATCCCCAAATTTGGAGATATTGATATTGCGGTATTTATCAATGATAATAAAAAATCAGATTGGGATGCTGTTTCTTACATTATCAACACCATTGAACAATACCTGCAATATCAGGCGGAATGCGATTTAACAATTATTAATACTGCAGGGCTGTATCTTCGATATGAAATCCTGAAAGGAAAATGTTTATTTGTCAAACCGCAATATGACGATATCTATAGCAATGTATTTGTAAAAACTTGTTATGAAATGGAAGAAGCGATCTCGCTTAGAAAAAAATATGAGCGATATTTTCAATAGTAGATCTTTCAGGCTATTTTTTTATAACGAATCAGCCCTTCCTGAGTCGTCGATGCCACCAATTTGCCATCACGCGTAAAAATATGACCATGAGACAACCCTCTTGCTTTCGAAGCCCCCGGACTTTCCATTACATATAATAACCACTCATCCATACGAAATTCCTGATGAAACCACATGGCATGATCCAGACTGGCCACCTGCATGGATGATTCCCAAAATGTGTGCCCATGCGGATATAAGGAGGTTGAAACCAGTCCAAAATCTGATGCATAGGCCAGCATATACTGATGCACGGATTGATCATCCGGCATGCAGCCAACGGCTCTGAACCATGAATATTTTACAGGCTCACTTTTTCGCGGCTTGAATGGATTGACAGGGTTGATTTGCCTGATTTCTATAGGTTTGTCGCAAATCAGTTTATCTCTGATTGCAGATGGGATACGATCCTGAACCTTTCGATATCTGTCGAGATCAGACATGATACCATCAGGTCCTTTTACATCAGGCATCTCCATCTGATGCTCAAATCCGGGCTCATTAATTTGAAATGAACACGACATGGCAAATATTGGACGTCCTTTCTGGATGGCGACCACACGTCTTGTGGTAAAACTTATGCCATCCCGCAAGCGGTCAACATCATACACGATTGACATTCTTGGATCACCGGGCCTTAAAAAATATCCATGCAAACTATGAACATTTCTATCCGATGAAACGGTTTGACTGGCGGCTGATAAAGACTGGCCAAGCACCTGGCCTCCAAATATATTCCCAAATCCAAGATCCTGACTATGTCCTCTAAAAATATTTTCTTCAATTTTTTCTAAAGACAGCAGGTGAAGAAGTTCTTCAAGTTTGGCACACATAAATACATCCCTTTTTTGATTAATTTCAATCCGATTGTTTCCACCAATAATCCGGTAGATTCATATCATTTACCTTATTTGCATTTATACTAATACTTTTTTTGCTTCATTTCGGCCTTGTTCTGTAAAGAATTTATTATTGATAATTTGTGTCAGCCTTTCTGAAGAAATGGGCTTTTCTTTATTTTGCTCTTCAAGGTTAACGATAGAATCTGAATCATATAGAATTTTAAAATTGAGTGTTTCAGTATCGCGTGGATGATGATGGTGGCCAATGATATCGCAGACTTCATCAATCATACTTTGTTTTGCGCCCAATTTTTCCATAATCTGTCTGGCAATGGGCGGTCCTTCTTGTTCCTGGTATTGTGCAGCAGTACTTTGAAATTTTTTTTCTGCTTCATGAATACCGATATCATGCAGATAAGCTGCTGCAAGAATGACAGCAATGTCGCCACCTTCCTTATTGGCAATTGCATGGGCATATCTCGCAACTCTGCTGGCATGACCAATTCTCTTGAAATCCTTTCCAAAATATTTTTTCATTTCAATGGCCACACGATCTTTAAAAAGACTTTCTTTTTGCGCCAGAAGTTCGGGGGGCAAATTTCCTATACATTGTTCAGCATATTGACAATAAGCTGCGCATCCGAAATCCATTTTGGTATTGACAAATCGGTGTTGACAATGGCCACATATGCGGGATGTATCATCCTTAAAAAATTCAACCGATTGATTACATTTGGGGCATTTGACTTCAAAAACCGCCTCCGATTTCCAGTATCTTGTATCCTGACCAGGACATTTCATATAAACCTCCTTTTTTTCTCATGGACATTATCCATTTTGTTGATCGTTTCGTGCCATGTGATTAATCAGACTCTTAAATTTAAAACATACCTGCTGTTTTTATTCCACATTTGCTCCCATCTATCAGAACTTAGTGATCTCAAACACGAAACGGCCTTTGCACCTTTGTCTTTCCATTTCATCCCTGAATTACATAAAAGCTGCTTCACAATTATTGTACATGGTAGAGGGAAAATGATTATACCATAATGTTTGTCTTCATTCAATAGTATATATGATCGCCCAACTTTGAATTTTCCTGGCACGAAACATAACCATTTGCTTTAATCATAATTTGATGGATGAAACGCACCGCAAAGCAAGAAAATACCAAAAATCAATTATTTATTCAATTTTAAATACAGATCCTGAAATTATATATTGACAAGAACGAAAAAAAGGTGTGATATAAATTATTTACTAACAAAAAAATATAATTATTATAAATAAATTCGGTACTGTTGATAACAGTACCAAATCATACAGGGATAAAAGGGGTCACAATATGGCAGAAACAGCAAGAAAAGAAATATTATTAGAAAGCGGAACCAATGAGCTTGAAATTGCAGAATTTATTTTGGGAACACAAAGTTTTGGCATAAACGTTGCCAAAATTAGAGAGTTTGTTCCTTACGATCCTCAAGCTGTAACAAAGGTGCCAAATTCACCAGCTTCAATGGTCGGTGTTTTTTTGCTTCGGGGGCGAACCATTCCGCTTATTAATTTAAAAACGCATTTGGGTCGATCTGATGACGTTGAATCAGACAAACCAGTTGTTTTGGTCACCGAATTCAACACTCTGGTAAATGGTTTTATCATTGATGCAATCAATCAGATCCATCGATTGTCCTGGAGTGAAGTAAAATCCCTTAATCCTGTCCTCAAGCAACATACCACAAGATTCACAGGGACTGTCAATGTCAAAGATAAAGAAATTCTTATTATGGATCTGGAATACATTGTCAGTGAAATTTTTCCTGAAAAAATGAGAGGCTTAACGCATCTGGACAATCAAACACTATCTGAAGAAGAAAAAGAGCAACGACGACCTGCCAATCAAGTCGTCATTGCAGAAGATTCCGGTATGATTCGTAATATGATTATTAAAACAATCAGCTCAGCGGGTTATACAAATATCAAGAGCTTTGACAATGGCGAGGGTGCTTATAACTATGTGAAATCAACAAAAGAAGCCGCAGAACAGCAAGGAAAAAATTTATCAGATGTAATATCCATTGTTGTGACTGATATTGAAATGCCGAGAATGGATGGTTTAACTTTTTGCCGAAATGTTCGTGAAGAATTAAAAGAAACCACTTTCCCTGTTATCATATTTTCATCTTTAATTAATGAACAAATGGCGATTAAGTGTCGCAATGTTGGTGCCAATGCCCATGTGACCAAACCACAAATTGCCGAACTGGTTGACCTTATGGATAACTTAATTTTTGGTGAAAGATTAAAACCTGAATAACGTCAAAAAAAAAGATCTTTATTAAAACGAATAAATCACTTTTGAATTTAAACTTTTCTCAATGGTTGCCTAAATAATTAATAAAAATTATGGGTTATTGCTTAGATATGAAAGGATAGTTATGTCACAGGTTACACCTAAAAAAGAAATTTTATTGGAATCAGGGACCAATGAAGTCGAATTGGCTGAATTTTTTCTGTGTGATAGAAGTTATGGAGTGAATGTTGCAAAAATTAGAGAATTCGTTCCGTATGACAAAAATACTTTAACAAAAGTACCAAACTCACCTGATAGCATGATTGGCATGTTATTATTACGTGGTAAAAATATTCCGCTGATAAATTTGAAAAAGAATCTTGAGTTGTCGGATCTTTCAATATCTGAACGTCCGGTTGTACTTGTTACAGAATTTAATTCTGTTGTGAATGGTTTTTTGATTGATTCTATCAGTCGTATACATAGATTGTCATGGAGTGACATCAAACCTTTAAATCCAATTTTGTCCCAACATGCACATCGCGTTACCGGTACAGTGCATGTGAATAAAAGAGAAATTCTTCTTTTGGATCTGGAACATATCATCGGTGAATTATTTCCCGACAAAATGGCATCAATGAGTGAATATGAAAATAAAGATCGTGATAGGAGCGGTCTAACAATACAGGAACAACGTAATAAATATCCTGTTGTCATTGCGGATGACTCTGGAATGATTCGCAAGCTGATATTTAATGCATTGAAGACTGAGGGTTATCAACATGTTCGAGACTTTGACAATGGATTGACAGCATTCAATTATCTTTTGGATGCAAAACAAAAGGCAGAACAGGAACAATGTTCCATAAATGATCTGGTTGGCGTTGTTGTTTCAGATATAGAAATGCCCCAAATGGATGGTTTGAATCTTTGTAAACGCATTAAAGAAGATTCTGTGCTGAATAATATTCCGGTCATCATGTTTTCGTCACTGATCAACGAGCAAATGATTATGAAATGCAAACGCGTTGGTGCCAATGGTCATATAACCAAGCCTGAAATGAAAAAAATGATTGCCTATGTTGATGAAATTCTGGGTATTCAGGAAAAAGAGTGAATCATTTTGCCGGCTTGATTTATTCGTCTGTCAAAAGTTGGCCAAAATGTATTGAAAGAAAAAACATTGCAACAACAACGAAAAATTTACTCGGTTTCCGAGTTCACAAATTCCATCCGATCTTTTTTAGAGAGTAAGTTTCCATTTGTATGGATCAGCGGCGAAATATCCAATTTTAAAAGACCATCATCAGGTCATTACTATTTTACGTTAAAAGATAAGTTTTCCCAAATCAGTGCAGTCATGTTTAGAGGGCAAAATCAGCAATTAAAATTCAAGATGGAAAATGGCCTTCAGATTAATGCACTGGGTCGGTTAACAGTATATCCGCCATATGGCAACTATCAAATTATTTTTGAGTATGCAGAACCTGAAGGACTGGGCGCACTTCAACTGGCCTTCGAACAATTAAAGGCACGCCTGGCAAAAGAAGGCTTATTTCATCAAAAAAATAAAAAAAACCTGCCCTTTATTCCAGAACATATCAGCGTGATTACCTCACCACATGGGGCGGTGATTCACGACATTATAAATGTATTGACAGCACGATTTTTCAGGCCAGTTCAGCTTGTGCCAGTCAATGTTCAGGGGCAACGGGCATCAAGCGAAATTATCAATGCGTTGCACATGATCAATCTGCAAAAACGATCTGATATTATTATTATTGCACGTGGCGGCGGCTCTTTGGAGGATTTGCAGGCATTTAATAATGAACAGGTTGCCAGGGCAGTTTTTGAATCAGAAATTCCAGTGGTATCTGCCATTGGCCATGAAACCGATTACACCATTGTTGACTTTGTTGCTGATTTTCGGGCACCAACACCATCTGCTGCGGCATCATGTATTGTTCCGGATCGACACGAGCTGATTCGTAAGTTATACACTTCAAATAATTCTCTCATTCAAGCAATTGTCAAACAAATTCAGTATAAGCGATTGTCATTAAAAAATCTTTCATCTCGCCTCAAAACGCCAAAGCGAATATTTCAAGATATGCGCCAGAAACTGGATATCTCAACTCAAAACATTATTGACCGAATGCATGCAAAAATCACACATGCAAAATCGCAATTATATCATCTTCAGAATAGAATGATGACAGCCAATCCGCAAAAGAGAATTATTGCCATGAGAAAGGAATTACATTGGCAGACCAGTGCATTGATGAAGGCAGCGCAAAAAAATCAGGAACAACATCGGGCACGTTTAAGAAATCTTCAAGGTCGCTTACACGCTTTGGATCCTTACGCGATATTGGCACGCGGCTATAGTGTCACCCGATTGTTGCCTGGCAATACGATTGTAAAAAGTACAGATAAAATTCAACCCGGGCAGCGATTAAATATTATGTTCGCTTCCGGACAAGTTGAGGTTCTTGTTGAAAAAATTAAGGTGCCAATAATTCGGCCCTGAAGGTAAATATATACAATGGCAAAAAAATCTTTTGAATCGGCAATTGAGCAACTTGATTCAATTGTCAAGGAATTGGAAACTGATGATATTCCTCTTGAAAAAGCAATTAAAATATTTGAAGAGGGGATTAAACTTTCTCAATTATGTGCCAGGAGACTGGATGAAACAGAGGAAAAAATGAGTATACTCATTAAGGCAACTGATGGCCAATTAACGAACATTCCTTTTGAGTAACGTCATGTTTGATTTCAAGCAATACATGGAAAAGCAGCAAGAATTGGTTAATAAACAACTGACCGCCTTGTTTGCCACAAGCCAGCAAAAAAGTCGATTATTGTCTGCCATGCAGTACAGTCTTATGGCAGAAGGAAAACGTATTCGTCCAATTTTGTGTATCAGTGCGGCATCAGCTGTGAGTGACAAACCTGTGGATGTTTTTCCAGTTGCATGTGCGATTGAGTGTATCCATACGTATTCATTGATTCATGATGATCTGCCTGCGATGGATAACGATGATTTACGTCGGGGAAATCCAACATGCCACAAAGCATTTGATGAAGCCACTGCCATATTGGCTGGAGATGCTTTGTTGACACTGGCCTTTGAGATTCTTTCTGACACAGCCTTATGGCATTATCCACCTCACGTTCAGTTAAAAATAATGAGTATCGTTGCCAATGCCGCCGGGGCACATGGCATGATTGAAGGACAGATGCGAGATATTGAATCAGAAAACAGACTATTGAACGAAAATGATCTTGAACAGCTGCACAAACTAAAAACTGGCGCGCTAATCACAGCATCAGTAAATACAGGTGCAATTCTGGCAAACGCAACAAAAGACCAGCAACAGCAATTGAATGCCTATGCACAAAATATTGGTCTGGCTTTTCAGGTTATTGATGACGTCTTGAATGTCAAAGGAGATCCAAAACGATTGGGTAAGGCTGTTGGGACTGATAGCGACTTACAAAAAAATACATATCCCGGACTGATCGGCCTTGACCGGGCCGAACAAAAGGCCCGACAACTGGTTCAGCATGCTGTTGAAAGCCTGAACAGTTTTGATCATCGGGCTGAACCTTTGCGCGCTATTGCCAACTATATTGTTCGGCGGGATCATTAAAGAATGTGCCCCAAAAATTTATTACTGCTTGCATATTTTGAAACTTGATATTGATTTATTCTTATTAAAGATTTAAAAAACTTGTTTATCAAATTAACAAACAATTTCAACAATGGGAATGCTATTTTTCAAGCATCCCAGCAAGATTTAAACAAATTTTCAAATGTCAGTTAACACTATATCATAAGGAGGTGCCAGTGCTTACCCATAAGATTTTTATTTCCGCCATTCTGATTATATTCGTAGCAATTCATCTGATGTTATCGGTCAATTATATTAAGTCAATTACTGCACGTGATGCGTCAACAGTAGCAGCACTGTTTGTGCATGGTGAAATGCAACGTACCATGTCTATGATTATAAACAAAAAATCATATGATCATGCAATCAGACAGGCAGACTTATTTTTGGAGAAAGTTGTTGGGCGGTTTAAATCACAAGTCAATTCTGATGCCTATATCCAGATTCACTGGATTGATACACAATGGAAATATTTTAAAACGTTACTCGATAAATATGATGACACCCCGATTGATCTCAACCAACAAAAAATGGAAACCCATTGTGATCGTTATTGGAAAACATTGACTCAGGTGATTAATAATAAGGCACAAGGTCATTCATTTTCACAAATGATTGCAACCCATACACTGGTTGCATTACTTTTTATTCCAATAATATTTTTTATTATTCGCAGATATATTTCAACCAACAATGATATTGTCAAAAATTACGATCCGCTTACGCATATCTATAATTCTAGAATGTTCTATCGGTTGATTGCCCAGGAAATTGCAAAATCAGAACGTTATGATCGTGCGCTAAGTCTTGTTATATTTGATGTTGATTTTTTCAGACGAATTAATGATTTTTTTGGTCATAAGGTTGGGGATGATGCCCTGGAGCAATTGGCCAATCTGGTGGATCAACATATTCGTAAAAGTGATTTATTTTGCAGGGTGGGTGGTGAAGAATTTGCAATCATCGCTTCAGAAACAGATCTTCAACAGGCAATTATTCTGTCTGAAAAAATTCGAAAACTTATTTCCGGTCATACATTTAAGACTGTCGGGCGCATTACTGTCAGTTTGGGTGTTGTTCAGTCAAAAGAAGATGATACACCTGAAACCATGTATAAAAGCGCGAATGAACGTTTGCAAATCGCCAAAACAAAAGGCCGAAACCGAACAATTGCAAAAGATTATTCTGATTAATTTATTTGGCACTAAAACTTTATATTTTTAGAACACATCACTAAAAATAGTTTTTTGCTGCAAGCTTTTTATTGACAGTATACAAATCATTCAGTAAGAAATTACGATTAATATCAATAAAAGAATACCATCATTATTTGAACGAGGTATGCAAGAATGAAACAATTCAATAAAATTTGTATTGGCTGTGACCACGCAGCCCTTGAATTAAAAGATAAACTCGTTGCTTTTCTAAAAGACAAAAACATTTACGTTCATGACTTTGGGACAAATGATCCTGACATTTCAGTGAATTATCCAGATTTTGCGATGCGCGTTTCAAAATCAGTGGTTCAAAAAGAAAGTGATTGCGGGATATTAATATGTGGCACAGGTCTTGGGATGTCTATGGCAGCCAATCGGTTTGCCGGTATTCGGGCTGCACTGTGCAATGACATTTTTTCTGCAAAAATGTGTCGCCAGCATAATAATGCCAATATTCTGGTAATGGGTGGCCGGATAATTGGTGATGTTTTGGCCAAAGAAATTGTGCAGACGTTCCTGGAAACATCCTTTGATGGAGATCGCCACGCAGATCGGTTGAACATATTTAATCATTTGGGAGAAATGATCAATTAAAAGAATGAAAGGAATCAATATTTTGGTTTTATCAATTATCAAAAAAACAGACCCTGAAATTGCAGACGCTATATCCAGGGAGATCAACAGACAAGAAAATACGTTGGAGCTGATTGCATCAGAGAATATCGCAAGTAAAGCTGTAATGGCCACACAAGGCTGTATCATGACCAATAAATATGCAGAGGGATATCCAGGGGCAAGATATTATGGAGGGTGCGATTTTGTTGATCAGGCTGAAAGCCTTGCCATTGAACGTGCAAAACAATTGTTTCATGCAGACTATGCCAATGTCCAGCCACATTCTGGTTCACAGGCAAATATGGCTGTTTATTTTGCATTGCTTCGTCCAGGAGATAAAGTCATGGGCATGGATCTATCTCATGGCGGTCATTTGACGCATGGCAGTGGTGCCAATTTTTCAGGACAACTATATAACTTCGTTCATTATGGATTGAGTCCAAAAACAGGCATGATTGATCTTGATAACCTTGCCGAACTGGCCAAAAAACACCGCCCAAAACTCATTGTTGCCGGTGCAAGTGCCTATCCAAGAATTATTGATTTTAAAGCATTTGCTGAAATTGCAAAATCCATAGATGCCTGGCTCATGGTTGATATGGCCCACATTGCCGGGCTGATTGCAGCAGATGAACATCCCTCACCCATACCACATGCGCACGTTGTTACCACTACAACACATAAAACCCTTCGTGGCCCAAGAGGGGGATTGATTTTATCTCAACAGGACTTTTCAAAAACTTTGAACAGTAAGATCTTTCCAGGCATCCAGGGCGGCCCGTTGATGCATATTATTGCGGCAAAGGCTGTGGCACTGAAAGAAGCCATGAGTGACGCTTTCAATGAATATCAAAAGCAAACTGTGAAAAACGCATCATGCCTGGCAGAAACTTTGCTCGAAAATGGCTTGCATCTGGTTTCCGGCGGTACAGATAATCATCTGATGTTACTGGATTTAAGGAATATCAAATTAACCGGCAAAAAGGCACAGATTGTATTGGAAAAAGCGGGAATCACAGTCAATAAAAATGCCATTCCCTATGATCCAGAAAGTCCATTTGTAACCAGTGGCATTCGCATTGGATCACCAGCAATAACATCACGCGGTATGAAAGAAAATGAAATGAAAATTATCGGTACACTGATCTCCCAGATTTTAAAGCAACCAGACAATGAAAATGTTATTGAGCAATCACAAAAAGCTGTGCGCGATTTGTGCCAGTCTTTCCCATTATTGCAAGATTAAGGATGTTAATGGATTAATGTCAAACAAAGAAGATAATAACCAGGCAAGACCAACCTGGAATGAATATTTCATGGATATTGCGCATCTTGTCTCCGAGCGATCAACGTGCATGCGAAGGAAAGTAGGGGCGGTTGTGGTTAAAAATAGAGCCATTCTTGCAACAGGATATAATGGCGCGCCAACCGGTATTCCCCACTGTTCTGAAACAGGATGTCTTCGGCAGCAACGCAATGTGCCATCAGGCGAAAAACATGAGTTGTGCCGGGGACTTCACGCAGAACAAAACGCAATTATTCAGGCAGCAGTTCATGGCATATCCATTTCAGGCGCAACATTGTACTGCACAAACCATCCTTGTTCAATTTGTGCAAAAATGCTGATCAATGCAGGGATTCAAAAAATTTATTATCAGGATGGCTATCAAGACAATCTTTCCAGGTCTTTATTCCATTCAACTGATATCCTGATTGAACAGATACATGGAAGGACCCCCCCATGAAATGTCCATATTGTGGAGATCTGGAAAATAAAGTACAGAATTCAAGACTTTCCAAGGAAGGTTTGGCAATTCGACGTCGCAGGCAATGTTTAAAATGTGATCGTCGATTCACAACATATGAAGTTGTTGAAGATATTCCCATTGTAATTATTAAAAAAGATAATCGAAGGGAGCCATTCAATCGAGAAAAGATTCGCTCCGGCCTTTTAAAAGCCTGTGAAAAACGTAATATCAGCATGCATGAGATTGATCATGTGATTGATTCCATTGAACGAGAGTTGCGGGAATATGAAGACAAAGAAATACCATCAACTGTCATTGGCAAAAAAATGATGGAAAAACTTAAAAAGCTTGATGGCGTCGCCTATGTCAGGTTTGCATCTGTATATCGCGAATTCAAAGATGTTAATGAATTTGTGACAGAACTTGAGCAATATATTCAGACAAATATGAATAATCATCACACAAAAGATACGGCATAATGAATCATGAATCATATATGAAACAGGCACTGGCCCTTGCAAAAAAGGGGATTGGGTATACATCACCCAATCCAATGGTGGGTGCAGTTGTGGTCAATGATGGCAAAATTGTTGGACAGGGATATCATCACGCCTGTGGTGAGGCGCATGCTGAAGTCAATGCACTAAATGATGCCGGCGATCAGGCAAAAGGCGCGACAATTTATGTTACCCTTGAACCATGTAATCATTCAGGGAAAACGCCTCCATGTACGCATGCAATACTTGAGGCGGATATTTCGACAGTGGTGATGGCCATGTCCGACCCAAATCCAAATGTTGCTGGAAATGGGGCCCGGTTTCTTGAAAATAAAGGCGTGACTGTTATTTCAGGCATTTGTGAAAATGAGGCCAGAGAACTAAACCAAATTTTTTGTAAATTTATTAAAACGGGTAAACCATTTGTTACAATGAAATACGCGGCAACTATGGATGGCCGCATTGCCACTCAAAATGGTGATGCAAGATGGATTTCCAACGAAATATCCCGTCAGCATGTTCATCAAATGAGACATGCCAACGATGCCATTCTTGTGGGAATCGGCACAGTCATAAAAGATAATCCCTCCCTGACAACACGTTTAACTGATAATACTGGCAAGGATCCGATTCGCATTATTGTGGATACACATTTACGCATTGATCCAGAAGCAACAGTATTAACACAGAAATCACAGTCGAAAACGATCATCGCATGCGCTGAAGAAATGTCAAAAAAGCGGGGCAATCTGTATCAGCAATCCCATGTCAGCGTGTTGCCTGTGCCTTTAAAGAATATGCGTATTGATCTGGATTATCTGATGACATCACTTGGAGAAATGAATATTACCAGTGTTCTGATTGAGGGGGGAAGTCGAATACATTCATCCGCAATACAGGCAGGAATTGTTGATCAGGTATGTTGCTTTATTGCGCCGAAAATTCTGGGCGGTGATGGTTGTCCGGTTTGTCAGGGAGATGCACCGCTTGAAATGAAACATGCTGTGCCTGTTAAAAATATTCGTGTTCAACGATTTGATGATGATATTATGATTCAGGGTTTGTTATAAATAGTTGTGTATAAGGGCGTATGTACAAGTAAGGGGAAATCTAAATGAATTCATATCTTTTTTTTTAGAATCAGGATTTACAAAATTAATAGAATTTACAGAATCAATGCGTGGGTAGGGGCAGACCTTGTGTCTGCCCTCGGACAATAACCGAATGCATAGTTATATATTAAGAATATAAGGATTATTTACATAATGAATCGAAACAGCATCATTGCAACAATTACATTAAATCTCATCATTTACCTGTGTACGCCGGCGTTTGGCAATTGTCCACATAATTTTTCTAATCGAATCCTGGATATCACACATATCCAGCAAGTTGGCCAGACAACTACCCCTCAAAAATTTCCCAATGCAGATTATGTTAATCTCGACCAAAAGCACTGGATTTCATATAATCCGGATGGCACATACGAAGAATGGAACGCACATGCAGTAAAAATACTGTCTGAAAAGGGAAGACGTCAATTCCAAACAATATCTTCTTATTTTACAATACCTTACAATACAACTTCCTTTAAGCATATTGAAATTATTCGTTCTGATGGTACGCACGTTTTAATAGATATTGAAAAAAACAGCCGCATCACCATTGAACATGGTCAAATGAAAAACAATATATACAATCCCAATCAAAAAATTTTGCGGGTGAGTATTCCAAAATTGGAAATTGGGGATATACTGTATTCTGAGCTAATGGACACTTTTTCCAAAGTGCGCACACCAGACACATGGAGTGATTATGTTGGAATGGAAAGTGTCCAGCCCATTATCCGAAAAGTTTATGAAATTTGTGCCCCTGTTGAATTACCTTTAGAAAGAATAATGATTAAGAATGAAATTCCCGGTACAATCACATTTCAGGAAACACGCCACGATCAATATATTCAGTACCAATGGATTGCCAAAAACGTGCCTCAGGCTTTTCCGGAGCCTGATATGCCGAATGTTTACAGTCAAATACAACGTTTGCTTGTCAGCACTGTAAAAGAGTGGAAAGATATCTCAAAATGGTATTGGGAATTATGCCGGAAACCCATTAATAACACGAGTATTCAAATGGAAGAAACTGTCAAACAGTTAATCCAGAATGCCCCTTCGTCAATGGACAAAATAAAAAAAATCTTTTTCTGGGTATCTCAAAAAGTTCGCTATTTGGGTCTGACTGTAGAAAAAGAAGCACCTGGATATGAACCTCATCCTGTCAAAATGACTTTTGAACGACGTGCTGGTGTTTGTCGAGATAAAGCCGCATTGTTGGTATCCATGTTACGCCTGGCAAATTTCAACGCTTATCCCGTGTTAATCATGAATGGGCCTAAAAAAGATCCAGAGGTACCGCAGCCATTTTTCAATCATGCAGTGAGTTGTGTGCTGACGAAAGATGGCGAATATATTTTGATGGATGCCACTGATGAGAACACCCTTGAATTATTTCCAACCTATTTGAATGACCAGAGTTATCTTGTTGCCCGACCAGATGGCGATATTCTGCGGACCAGTCCGGTTGCAAAAGCAATTGATAATATGATGATTATTCAGACCACAGGACAGATCAAGGATAATGGACAATTGTTTGCGGCATGTCAACTTCGTTTCGAAGGCATAAACGACAATGCCTATCGGGGATATTTGTCTCAGGTGTCATTTGAAGAAAGAAAAACTTTTCTGGAAAAACTGGTCAAAAACATTGCTCCCGGGGCAAAGTTGGACACTTTTTCCATTTTGCCAAAAAATCTATTGCAAACAGATCAGCCGCTCATAATAAATATCAGTTTTAATGCGCCCGATATTCGCATTAAAGAAAATGACACCATCATGCTGCCTGTCTTTCAAGTGGGAACTAATGTTGGTATAGTGCGTCATTTAATTGGTAAAATGGGGCTCAAAAAACGAAAATACCCCTTAAAAACCCACTATGCCTGTGGCGTAACAGAACATTTAGACTTAAATCTTAATGAAAGTGTGGGACAGTTAATACGTACACCCGATTTTTCGCCCATTGATAATGATGGCGTTACCTATAAAAAATCAATGTTTGTAAAGAATAATCATTTGACCGGCGAATATGTGTTTCAACTTGAAAAACCGGAATATGGCCCTGAGGAATATCAGAATCTGCTTCAAACGCTTGAAGTGATCGAGCAGAACAATAAAAAAATGCCTATTTTTGGTTCTTTTTCATCCTTATCCAGTGGTACAGAAAAATGGTATGAATCCTGTTCGCCTGATGCACTGGTGTTGAGTGAAACAGTTCATTATGAAGTTCAATCCAGTCATCAATGGACAGTACGTCGAAAACTTGGCATGAAAATTCTCACCTATGCCGGCAAAAAAAAGTTTAGTGATATTCGGATTCCCTTTTGTCCGCCATGGGAATCCGTGCATATTCAAGATGCATCAGTGATGCTTGAAGATGGACAGATTTCTCAGATTAATCCAGATGAAATCAATACGATGGACGCGCTTTGGGCGGGTGATGCCCCAAGATATCCTGCTGCAAAAACATTGGTAGTCAGCTTTCCCGGCGTTGATATAAATAGTGTTATTACCTATACAGTCATTCGTGATATTAAAAACAGACCTTTTTTTTCAAATCTTGTTATGTGGCCGCTTTTACCAGCGCATCATCAATTGTCTGAATATCCGGTACAATGCATTAATTCTTATTTCCGATACCGGATACCTATTGAAAGGAAGCATCTGATCTTTTCTTTTCCAAAAGATCTTCACATCCAATTCCAAAAACATGTTTCTGGAATTGGAAAACTGTACGAAAATGACAAATCCATTGATATTCAAGAATTTCAGCATGAGAATAATGCGTTAATAACATATCAATATACAGCGAATAAGGTTTTACCGATAAAATCCGAACAATTTCTGCCGCCCTGGTATGCGTTTAATCCGGTGATTACTGCCACAACCGAAACATGGCAAAACTATGCCCAAAACCTGTATGCACGAATGATTATTGCCAGTCTTTCACAAACGCACATTCAAAAAAAAGTCAGGGAATTGACACAGCAATTACCTTCACCAATGGAAAAAATAAAAGCCATTCGAGACTTTATTGCTTCACATATCCGCCTGATTCCAATAAATGTTGCAGATATTGATATCCGCCATTTGACATTTGCGGACAGAACATTTCAGGATGGCTATGGTCATGCAATGGATCGTGCAGTTGTTTTCTACGCAATGCTACGAAATGCAGGGTTCTCGCCAGAATTTGTGATTGTTTCCAATACGACATCAGCACCCCCTTTTAGCAATGCACTCAAAAGTTATCCATCACCGCAATGGTTTCAGTATGTTCTGGTGAGAGTAAAACTCAATAATCAAACCATATATTTAAATGATACAGATCAATATGCCAAAATTGGTGTCACCCGCAATCAGGGAAGAAAGGGGCTGGTATTACCTGGTGGCACAATTGAAATAATAATGCCGCAAAGCAAGTTGTATCAAAGTAACTCAATTGAAAAATACATTGTAACATTAGATACTTCTGGTGCCGCAACAATTACGCAAACTTGTCAATATTATGGCGTGACGCACGCAGAGTTTAATAAAAAAATTGCGGAAATGCCGCCAGAAAATAGAAATCGATATCATCAACAACAGATGGCAAGATTGAGTCAGGCTGCTGAATCATTGTCTCCTTATGAAACAGACATAAATCATTATCCTGCAACAGAACAATTCAGCGTCACTGTAAATCCATATGCTGTGAAAGACAGAAACTATGTTTATTTAGAAATACCCGGTTTTTCACAGGGATTGGCTGGTGTGCGTAAAGATCATCGTACGCATCCATTATACAGGCCATATTACAGCCGTAAACAGGTTGAAGTTGAAATAATTACCCCTGCCAGTTTTAACACTGTTATTACGCCAAAAAATCTGGTTATGGCCATTGATGATAATAGCCTGATATCCATGAATACATTTAAAACCCATTCAACATTAATGCAAAAGGTATGTCTGAAACAAGAAATTGATATTGAACCTGTTTTAATTCGTACAAAAGATTATGAAGATTTCCTGGAAATTCATAATCAACTGAATCATATGGCTTCTCGAATGGTTTTGTTTGAAATTTCAAAATAATTCTAGGAATAATCCTACCCATTTTTGATGATTTTTTTGTAAAATTTTTTAAATAACAAATTGACATTATGCCACTGAATTTGTAAAGATAATCCAAATTTACGAATAAGTCTTAACAAAATAGACAAAATTCACCCTATTTTATCATGCCAAAGATTAATTAGCGAACGAATAAGGAGATAATATGAAACGCTTCAATCTTACGCACGCATTGTTACTTTGTATCATATTGATTTTGACCGGCCAGGCATGGTCCAACGAAGCACCCAAAATATTTGTGCAATCATACATCAAGCATATCGTTGCTGGCGGACATCATTCCCTGGCAATTGATGAAAATGGCTGTCTGTGGGCCTGGGGAAACAATGGATCCGGCAGACTTGGTAATGTGGATGCCGGATCAAAATCATCATTACCTGTTCCGGTCAATACCATCAATGGTGATGGACAATTGTCCAGTATTATATCAGTAGATGGCGGATTTTCTCATTCAATAGCGTTGCTTGAAGATGGCAGGGTTTTGGCCTGGGGGAACAATAGTACCCTTCAATTGGGAAATGTGAATAGTGGCCAATCCTCATTTTTGCCTGTTTATGTCAATGGACCAGGTAATGAAACCTTTCTGACAAATGTCATTGCTGTCGCTGCTGGTAAATATCATTCTGTTGTCCTTTGTATTGATGGCACGGTCTGGACATGGGGAGCCAATTATGATGGTCAATTGGGAAATAATACGCCAATCAATCAATATCAAAGCCGTCCGACGCAGGTGGTTAATTCTTCCGGTACAGGCTTTTTGTCAGACATTGTGGCCATTTCAGCCGGGGCATATCATACATTGGCTTTGACAAACAGTGGTATTGTTATGGTCTGGGGAAATAATGAATCTGGTCAATTGGGACTTGGTTCCGATGCAATTAATCATCAAACGCCTGTCCCAATTAACGAGTTAACTGGTATAACGCATATCAGTGCTGGAGAATATCACAGCCTTGCACGAAAATCCAATGGCACGGTCTGGGCTTGGGGAAATAATGAATCCGGCGAGTTGGGATACCTCACAAACAATAACTCCAACAGCAATTTCCCGCGTCAGGTGTTGGCATCTGATGGCGTAAACAATTTAATGAATGTTGTTGATATTGCTGCCGGGGGATCCCATAGCCTTGCATTGAAAAATGATGGTACCCTTATGGCATGGGGAAATAACGATAATGGTCAATTGGGTGATGGATCTAAAACATCGACCTTATTTCCCACATATGTTAAACGCAACAATGGATTTGATTTACTTGAAAATATCGTTGCTATCAGTGCAGGTGATATTCACTCTCTGGCAAGAACCAATGATGGTCACATTATGGCATGGGGTGGAAACAACGAAGGTCAACTGGGAAACAATGGAAAGATAACGATCTTGCCGGCTTATGTTCTTGACAACAATGCAGAATCAGCACTTCAACTGGGGGAACAATACTTTTTTGTTCATGTTAATGAAGACCAGGCATCTGATTCTATTCCCTTAGTGTTAAGGGATACTGATGGTCAGCAGGTTTCATTATCGGCCATATCGTCCAATGAATCGTTGATGCTTCCGGCTAATTTTGAATTTAACCATAATAATCTGCCCTTTAAATTATCCGTGCCTTCTGAAGAAAGTGTGGATATTTTATTTTCGTTTCTGACAGAGGCTGATCAATATGGCTCCGGGCAAATTTCAATTATTGCAACAGATTCCTTGGGCGCAAGTGATATTGTACAAATAAAAGTTCAGGTGTTACCTGTTAACGATCCACCGATGATATCCAATATAGAAAATGTTGAAATTGATGAAGATTCCACAAGCGGTTTGATTCCTTTTACTGTTTTGGATGTTGATGGCGACATGCTCTCTGTCTTTGCACAATCTTTGAATCCCGCATTAATTCCAAAAGATGGACTTATATTATCGGGCAATTCGAGTCATCGCTATTTACAAATCTTCCCCAATCCAGATCAGTCTGGTGCTGCAGATATAATATTGTCAGTTAGTGATCCATCAGGATTGACCAGCAATATGCATTTTTACGTAAATGTGAAACCGGTTAATGATGCACCGACGATTCGTATTTGGCCCGGAGTACGTCAAATAGCGTGTGGATATTATCATAACATTGCCATTCAACAAGATTGGACTGTCTGGGCCTGGGGGTATAATGGACAAGGTCAACTGGGTTATGGCACAACCACTCAATACAATCTACCCATTCAGGTCAAAGGCCCCAACGATAAAGGATATTTGACTGATATTGTCGCCGTGGCTGCCGGTAATCAGCATAGTGTCGCATTAACTGGTGATGGTCATGTGTTGACTTGGGGCGGTAATACCTATGGTCAACTGGGCAATGCAACCTTTGAATCCTCATATGTTCCGATTTATGTCTTGAATGATGATAATCTTCCCATTGAAAAAGTCATTGCCATTGCAAGTGGTGCCAATCATGTGTTGCTCCTTACTGAAAATAACGAATTGTGGGCCTGGGGCAAAAATGAAAATGGTCAACTGGCCGATAATAACCCCACCGCATACAATCGTCCCATACGTGTTCAGGGGTTGCCATCAAATCGAATTGTTCAAATTGCGGCGGGCGATTCACATAGCATGGTGCTGCTGGACAATGGCGAAATCTGGTCATGGGGGGATAATTCTTTTGGGCAATCAGGACTCGGCGACATTGTGTCTTCACTGATTCCGGCAAAAGTGCTTCAAGAAAATGGCAACCCATTAGCAAATATTGTTGCTATTACTGTGGGGGATTTCCATTCTCTGGCACTTTCCAGTGATGGTTATATCTGGGCATTTGGAAACAATCAGGATGGTCAGTTGGGAAATGGCAGTACGGCGAATCTTTCCAAACCTGCAAAAGTGCAACATCCTGACAATGGAAATGCATTATCGGGTATCGTATATATTGCATCAGGATCCTCCCATTCAATGGCCATTCAAAAAAATGATGTTATCTGGGCATGGGGAAATAACAAATATGGTCAACTGGGAGATGGGACTAAACAAAACCAGTCTCTGCCTGAAAAAGTAAATAGTAATGATATTCCTGTTAATCAGGTACTTACGATGGATGCTGGCAAGCAGCATTCTGTCGTACATACTGGTAATGTGTGGGCATGGGGTGCGAATTATTCATTTCAACTGGGAACCGGCACATCGCAAGGAAGCCTGATCCCCATCCAGACACGTTCACCAGATGGTAGTAATGTTTTTTCTCCTGGAATTTTCCCTTTAGAATTTTATACAGCAGATGGTATTCCAGCACAACCCATTCTTGTCTCACTCCATGATTTGGAAACACCATCAACAGACCTTCTTTTAACCCCAACCTCTTCTGACACTCAAATATTGCCCCAAGAAAATATTCAGATTACAGGCACTGATGTAAATCGTCAAATCATTCTCACCCCGAATGAAGATCGAACAGGCAAGGTTGTTGTGGAACTGAAAGTAGATGACAATACAGATCATTTTTCAAAGCAGTTGACCCTGGGTGTCAATAAATTTTCTCTGGCACCTGCCATAACACATATTGACCCGATTCTTGCCAATGAGGATGACGTCATTCATAATATTGATTTTACGATTGATGATCCGGATACTCCCATAGATCAATTGATCGTTCAGGTAACGTCCAGTAATACAGGACTGGTTCCCAATCATCCAGAAAAATTGACAGTGTCAGGTGAAAACAGTAATCGAACATTAACGATTACACCCCTTGAAAATCAATCTGGTGAAACGATGATTACCATCCGGGTTTCTGATGGTATTAATATCGCCCGAACCACTTTTACCCTGACTGTCAGGCCAATCAATGATCCGCCAACGATTTCTCCCATTGAAGATTTAGAAATTCTATCAGAAGAATTCAGCAAATCAATTGGCTATATGATTTCAGATTTAGAATCAGAAGCAGAACATCTGACCACATGGGCCATATCTTCCAATCCGGCCATTGTGCCAAATGATTCATATCATTTAATTATTTCAGGTGATTCATCCCAAAAAACACTGGCCATCACACCATCAAAAGATGAAGCCGGCGAATTGACAATTACAGTCTGTGTCAGCGATGGCGAAGAAACCCAATTCACCCGCTTTAAATTAACTGTGCAAAGCTACAAAAAAAGTCCGCAGCTATCCGATATTGAAAATCAGATAATGCAGGAGGATTCCACCATTACGGTCGATTTTGTCGTTACAGACGCGGACTCTGATCCCAATGAATTATCTTTTTATCTGTTATCATCAAATAAATATGTCATCCCCAACGATTCTGCGAACCTTTCAATTACTGGCACAGGAGAAAATCGAACATTGCATATCAAACCCAAAGTCGATCAGGCCGGTTCTGTTCGCATTACCATCGAAGCGAGAGATCTGGATAATTTATATGATCAAACATCTTTTATGGTAACTGTTCAAAATGTGAACGATCCACCGACCATATCCAGCATTGATGATATTGAAATAAAAGAAAACAAATCCACACCACCCATTGAATTTACCATTTATGATGCTGATCTTGCGGTTGAAAACTTGATTTTAACGATAACAAGCATTAATGAATTGGTGGTGCCCAATGACAGCATTCATTTAAAGTTGACGGGTGAAGCCAGCAATCGTACGTTGGTTATTACCCCTTTAGAAAATGTAACTGGTGAGACCACTATTCGCCTTCAGCTTTCTGATGGTGAAATACCTGTATGGGAATCATTTGTTTTAAAAGTTGCACCAGAAAATTTTCCGCCTGAAATGTCTCCCATTGGCTTTCAGGTAACAGAGGTCAGCACTTCCCTGGATATTCGTTTTACAGTCAGTGATTCGGAAATGCCCGCTTATTTACTTCATCTTTCAGCGAAATCCTCAAATCCTTCTATTGTGCCAAATGATACAGCACATTTGCACCTTACTACCGGTGATGGTAATGAAAGACAACTGAAAGTGACACCCATTGATGGCGAATCCGGGCAATTAACAATCACGTTAATTCTAAAGGATGATCTCTCAACAACAGAACAATCGTTTTCATTGATAGTAAACCATCCGCCAGGTATATCAAGTGTTTCAGAGCAGGAGACAGATGAAGATAAAATGATCACCCAAATCTTATTTACAGTTGAAGATGAAGATACAGACAGCGATCACCTGACACTCAGTGCCCAATCAGCCAATGCGGATTTGGTTCCCAATGATGATGAACATTTAAAGTTTCAAGGGGTTGGCATTTATCGCTATCTGACATTGGTGCCGGCAGCCGACCAGAATGGACAAACTCAAATAACTGTTTATGTTACGGATGGTTATTCAGTCAGATCGACGCAATTTGATATTACAGTTCTGCCAGTCAATGACCCACCATTTATTTTACCTGTTGTGCCCATTATCACCAATGAAGATATTGCTGTATCATCAGTACCATTAACCATCGGAGACCTCGAAACATCAGCAGAAGTGCTTACGCTCGAAATAACATCAGACAACGAATTGCTTTTGCCCTTACAAAATATTTCCCTCACAGGACAGTCTGAAACTCGCTATTTAAGCCTGACACCAACAACCAACCAATATGGCACAGCCATGTTAACATTAAAAGTAACCGATCCTGATGGATTAACAGCATCTCAGGAAGTTTTAATTCAAGTCAAATCAGTCAATGATATACCTGTTGCAGTAAATCAATCTTATGAAACTCGAATGAATGTCCCGCTTTTATATACATTGCAGGCAAATGATATTGATGGGGATGCTTTGACCTATGCAATTTCTGCAATGCCAGAAAAGGGGAATGTGACACTCATTAATGCATCAACTGGCGAATTTAAGTATCAGCCTTTTCCAGATCAATATGGTTCGGATTCCTTTTTGTTTGTTGTCAGCGATGGTATCAATACGTCTGTTGTAGGTACTACGGCCATTAAGATTCATGATGATATTCCACCAGAAATCGTTTTGAATGGCTTGAATCCTGATTACATCATGAAAGGCTATCAGTTTTTGGACAAGGGGGTCGTGAGTGCCTATGATAATGCAGATGGCAACCTCCTGGATGAAGTTGAAACAATTGGAAGCGTTAATACATCAGTGCCCGGCACTTATCATCTCACGTATCGCGTGAAAGATTATAGCGGAAACATGACACAGGTCACGCGTGATGTTGTTGTGATGGAAAGTTCCGGGCAGCTTTTGGGAACTGTTGGTAATATCCCTGATGTGATATCAGATCCGGAAGATGAAATTCGTGTTCAGCTTTTGGACGCTCTTTCAAATAAAGTTTTAAGAGAAGCAAACTTAACAATGGAAGATCAAAGCTTGCACTTTAAATTTTTATATTTGCCATTTCAAACCTATGTTCTCAGATTAATTGTGTCAGATCACGATACAACACAAGGCTATCTCACAGAAACAGTGGATCAACTGGTGTTATTTCAAGGCAACAATCAGGAAGTGCATTTGAACGTCCCGGAATTAACAAAAATAAATCTTTGCTATCAATTATCAGTATCTCCAGGCGGAGATTACAATCTATACGATTCCTGGCAATATACCATTATTGATTACCTGAATGGTAAAACAATTATTGAAGAAACAAGCAGTTCATCACAATTTAGTACATATTTAAAAAATGGCAGTTATCGTCTGGTCATTATTGCAAAAGGATACGAACCTTTTGAGTATGTGCATGGTGATGGCAACCCCTATATCCGCATTGATCAGGCAAATATGCACGTTACAGTTTTATTGAAGGAAACCCCTGATTTTTATCCTGATCCCGCTCGTCTGAATATTTCCCATACCCTGTTTTCCACAGATACTGATCATGGTTTCAATTTGTGGTTTGTGCGAAAAGCTTATAACACGAATGATGATTTTCTGGTGACCATTCAATCTGAAGAAAATGAAATGCGTTTAGATTGTTGGGATGGCATCGATATTGTAGATAATCACCCATATGTTTATACATGGACTGTTGCGGCTGCTGAAAATAGTACACAACCTTTATATCAGAAGAAAGAACCAATCGGTATGGATATCCGGTACACAGTTGCGTTTCATTTTTATCAGGGCGCAAACCTGATTCAAAGCTATACAGTGAGTTATATTCTGCAATCAGAAAATTCTACCCAGATATCTCCGGAAAAGAAAAGTTTGCAGGATTTTATGGATGATACTGTTCGCTATGAAACACAAAGTGAAACACAATTCTATCCTTTAGCTGGTGGAGATTTAAACATTTCATTCAAGGACAGCACGGGGGAAATCAACCACAAGGGTATTTCTATTCCCCCAATTCCATTGGATTATCTCGAAATCCCAGACAGCCAGAAAGAATTGCATGTCACAGACATATTAATTGCAAATATCAAATATTATACCTTTGGTGGCGATGCTGTCAGTGATGTTATCCGCATTGATTTTAAAACATTGGATGGTGACGAAGTTTTGTATAATTCCAAATCTCAACGGAATGAGAATGCGCCAACAATTACAGTGCCATTACGTTTAAATCGGCATTCACCATATTTTGAAGGGATTCAACAAAACAAATTATCTTTGGCAAAAGATATCTTACATGTCATGGTGAATGATAGCTCTGATCCTTCTTCTGGATTTCAAACCGAAAATTATCCTTTTGTGATCCAGGATGATGGCTTGGTGCTGTTAAAAATAAAGCATTTAAGTACCATTACGCTTGAAATCAATGATAATTGGAACGCCTTTGTGAATAAAGACCTGGATGATGGCCGATGTTTTATGTACACGATATATTATTCAAATCCATTCAGTTGGGCATTGGTATGGCTTGCACTATTCATTTCTGGTCTGGGATTCATCAGAAAATCAAAAGGAAAACAATCATGAATTTGCCTATTTTTATTATTCGTCTGATACTTGGCCTGGCATTTTCGGTGATTATATCCCGAATGTTCTTTCACGAAATACAACCGGTGAATGTTGCATGCCTGACGATCTTTTTAGTGGGAATGGCATATGTTTTGTCTTATTTTCGTAATAAGTAGTCCGCAGTATTTGTTCTTCTTCTGACTTGAATGACTTGAATTAAAGAAAAGAATAAGACGTATTGGTACTTTCCAAAAACTCACATTCTTCTTCACTGGTGAGTGTTCTCACAATACCACGCTTTTTGTATCGATTGATTGCCTGTTGCATGACTTTATAATTGGCAGGCCACATTCTGGCCAGTCCATCATCAGAAGTTGTAATCAAATAACGACAATTGGGTGAAAACACCACGCTGTTTACAGCCAGATCATGATGTTTAAAACAATGCAATTGTTTCCCAAACAAGACATCCCATATGCGGACAGTTCTATCTTTTGATGCACTGGCAACCAGTTTGCCATCCAGAGAGAATACCGCATTATTGATTTGTCCTTCATGCCCTTTAAGAATATGGCGAGACTTGCCTGTATTGATATTGACCAATTCCAGTTTATTGTCACCAGCAGTTGCCAAAAAAAGATTACCATCAGGCGATACAGATAATTTTTGTTTGTACCTGCAACAACCCGTTTTATGAATGTGTTTTTGCTCACCAGATTGTACGTTCCAGTAACGTATCATTGAAGCATCTGAGGTGACAATTGTCTGATCATTTTGAACAAACCACACTTCCTGAATGGACAGACTATGTCCAGATAAAGTATGCAATAACTTTCGTGATTCTAAATTCCATACATAGGCCGTATTGTCTTTGGAAGTAAATGGCGAACCACCGGCTGTAACAAGATATTTTCCTTTTTTTGAAAAAGTAACCGCATTGATACTGTCCTTATGACCTTTAAACTGATAGAGCGGTTTACCATTTTGCGCATTCCACATACGAGCGGTACTGTCTGCTGAACCGGTTACAATATATTGGTTGTCATTTGAATATGCACCACATAAAACATTTTCATTATGACCTTCGAGTTTAAATAAAATACTCCCGCTTAAAACATCGCATACGTATGAGACATCACTTTCAACGGCATATATAAAGCGCGTACCATCCGAACAGGGCGAAAAATATTTTACGTTTCCGCTAAATTCAAAGGAATAAAGTAGCTTTCCAGAACGGGTTTCCCAGATTCTGGCCAGATCATCATTGGCAAGAGTTAAAACATGTCGGCCATCGGGAAAAAATTCGGCCCACCATACTGGACAATTGGAATGATCAAAGGATTGTATGTACTTTCCAGGTGTCAATTCCCATATTCTGATGGTGCGATCTGTTGAAGCAGACGCGACATTTTTACCATTGCTTGAAAATGACACTTGCTCAACCCAGTCTTCATGACCCTTTAAAACATTTATTAATTTTCCTGTCTGCACTTGCCATATTCGCACAGTCATATCCCATGAAGATGTTGCAGCATAATCATTATTCTCTGAAAAAGCGATATCAGTCAGTTGATCATCATGGCCATATAACGTAACAGTATTTTTTCCGGTTGAAATATCCCATAAACGTGCGGTATTATCACTTGAGATGGTTGCCACCAGTAAACCATTTGAAGAAAAAATCGATTTTTTCACAGCACGTTTATGACCTTCAAAAACATATTCAATCGTTCCTTGATTATTATTCCAGACGATTGCAGTGTGGTCTTTTGATGAAGTGACAATATAATCTCCATTTGGTGAAAAGCAGGCATGTAAAATTTCTTGCTGATGCCCGGTTAAAGAATGAATAGGTTTGCCGGTGAGAACATCCCATGTACAGGCTGTGCGATCGTATGAAGTTGTAACAAAAGTTTGATTGTCAGGGGAAAATTCTGCATAATCAATTCGATCATTGTGATACACTGTACAAACAGGATCTCCATTGCAAACCAGCCAGACTCGTGCAGAGCGATCTCCTGATGTTGTAACGATATATTCACCACCAGGGGAGAAATTACAGGACGTGATATAACTTTGATGTCCTGTAAACGTATGAAAACATTTTCCTGATTTTGTTTTCCAAAGCTTTGCAGTGCCATCAAAAGAGGCTGTCAGAATAAACTCATTATCGGGCGAAAAAATGACTTGATTCACATATTCTTTGTGTCCTTTTAACACTTGAACAATATGCGCTGTTTTAAGATCCCAAATATAAGCGTTATGATCATCCGCACCAGAAACAACATATTGACCGTCATTAGAATAACACAGGCAGTGGACAACAGAATTATGATACAGGGCGTTATGGAGTGAATGCTCCAGAGCCATATCAAGTGCTTGAATTGCCATCAAATTGGGATCAATTTTCAAAGATGCCTCTGCCAGGCGAAAGGCACGGGTGGCATCTTTGTGGAGCATTAACATTGCATAGGCTGCAAGCTCCCTGGATCTTGATATATCTGCACCTTTGAGTCTGCCAAAATTTTCACATAGCATAATTTTCCTCGATATAATATTTGTTGGTTAAGGTTGCTTCACGAAATATCTCGCGCAAATTTCATACCATAATCATACATTGTTAATTTTTTTTTGTAATTCTGGCAGGGGTGCATTCTCTAATAACACAACTCTAATATTTCTTAATTCTAAAAATACTATTAATTCTGCTAATTCTGATTCAATATAAAGACAGGGATTCATTTATTTTTAGTTTTCCTCTAACTTGTATACGACCGAAAGAAGGTCTTTTTAGATAATAATGATAGTATTATTATCAATATTATTTTTTTATGATTATCGCCAAAATATCTGACTCCATGTCGGTATTAATTCAATAACAAAATATTCATTTTTTTTCTTGACATTCAATTAAACTTATTATTTTATTAAAAATAAGATTTCAAACACGCGGTTTAAAATAAACAGACAAACAAAATTGTTTCAATTTTTTATTCGTATCAAATTGAACACGTCGCCATGCCGAATGGTGACCATGCCATCAGTTTGAACATATTGTTAACAATATTTTAGCCAACATTCAATTCCCAAAAATAAGGAGACCATCAAATGATAAATTACAAATGGAATCAATTTATCGCAGGTCTGATCACATGGACTATCATCGTGCCAGCCTATGCAGAAATCCTGACCCTTGCCAATGGCAGCGGAAAATTACAGGATTCTGTATGTGTACAGCTTTCAGTAGATACAGCAGACCCTGTTTATGGTGCTGTTTTTTCACTGGATTATTCATCAGATATTATATTGTCCAGCATTGAAAGCCAGTACTTTGATACATTTGATGCCCAAATGGCCAAAGCCTATGGTGAATCCTATACTGAAGACCTCAGTGCTTATGGGCCATCGTTTGTGTTCAAAACCAATATCGATAAAGGTGAAACTTACGTTGCAGCAGCACGTTTTACAGAAACAGTTAACACCCAGGCCATGTTTGAACTTTGTTTTGTTCTCAAAGATGGTGCATCTGCAAATTCTTATCCCATCTATATTAAACCCATTCCACAGTTCACTGAAAATGGTTCAATTGATCCGGATAAAGAACCCCATCCTGTGCTCACCAGTGTGGATACAACATATCCTTACACAAGTCATCTGGCATATCCTGTGCTTCTATCCGGCGAAACAGATCCATCGGGCCATGCACTAAATACCCGGCATGGGATGGTTACATTCAGCACAGGTGATGATTCACCCGATATCATTCATACTGTTACAGGACAAATCACCAGTGACATTTTAGGAAAAACAGACAGTGTTGCCAATGCAACAGTCAAACTTGTTGAAACCGGACAAATTGTAAAAACTGATACCAATGGTTATTACACATTCACCAATGTACAGGAAGGACAATACACAGTAGAGGCCAGCTCTCCAGTATTAGGGAAAAATTCGTTTCAGGTGAACTTGTCTATGGCAAATGCAATTATCTCAAATATAATGCTCAGACAGGTAGATGCAGAAGATTTATTTACAGCAACAGAACTTCAAAATGCTGTTTCCCAGGCTGTTGTACAGGCAATCGCGGATCAACAGGCTCTGATCAATGCACTTCAGAAAACAATTGATGATATGTACTCATTGTCTGCAATTCAAAAAGCGGTTCAGAGTGCTATTTATGAAAAAGAACAAATTATTTCCAGAATGCATCTTGATATTGACTGTAATGGTGAAGCTGACGCACTGACTGATGGATTGATGATTATGCGCTATCTCTTTGGAATTAATGAAGGTACCAGCCTCACTGACAATGCTGTGGATACAATCAATGGCACCTGCACATCAGAAGCTGAAATTATTGCAAATATTGAAAGAATTATGCCGAAAATTGAAGACTGATATAACAAATTAATCAATATATAACTTTTATTAACAACAAACATATGGAGAGAAAAATGAAACAAATCAAAGCCTCTAAGTTCTGGATCTGGTCGATTATGATCTGCATGGGCGTTACCCTGATAACATTTACCGATCTGCTCGGTTGGGATATTCGCACAGATCAAAAAGAAGGCATTGAAGATGCGATCATGCTACTCAGAAATATCATTCCTGGAGTAGAGACCGCACGTATCAATGGCACTGTTTTCGACCAGACAGGAGAAACTGTTTTGAGTGATGTCACAGTTGCTGTCAAAGTGGGGGACCAAACCTATGAAACCAAAACCGGAGTTGATGGCACATTCGTCCTGACCACCGGGCCCGTGGATCGCAGCGTTGGATACAATCTGACATTCTCCAAAGGTCAACTGGTTGCAAATCGCTCCCTTGTATTTGTCCTTTCCAGTTTACGCATAGATATGGGTGATGTTCAACTTTATCCACAAATTCAAAGCACCTGTCAGGTGAGTGGGCAGGTACTGGATGATTTTTCCAGCACCCCTCTCAGTGGCGCGGTAGTCTCCTTTATTAATTCGCAAAATCAAGCTATTTCTACGATGACTGATGCATCTGGCGAATTTGTGATTTCTGATGATTATTTTCAAGATGGCAGCACTTATGCATTTTCCATTACAAAATCTCAATATTTACCCCAATATGCCACAGTAACGATTTCAGGAGAATCCAACACCATTGACCACAATCCTGTTCATCTATATTTGAGCTATGGCGCAATTAATGGGACAATTATGGATGATGAATCCGGTTCCCCGCTTGCACTTGCAATGGTCACAGTAAAAGATAGTCAAAACAATACGATCTGTGCAAATACCGATCAAAATGGACAATTTCAACTGACCAGCCCCTATCTTCACTTGGGACAAACCTATTCTGTGATTGTTGCAAAAGAAAACTATGGCAATAAAACAATCGCTGTCACCTTAAACTTACCCGGAAATAACACAATTTCCAGTACACCAGTTTCCCTGAATATCGCAGCGATAGTTACCGGTAAAGTTATTTCAGCAGTTGATGCGCCTGTTTCAGGGGCTCATGTGACAACCATTGATGCTGCCGGCAATACATTTTCAGAAGAAACTGATACAAATGGACTTTTTACAATAACTGGAATGGAGTTACATAAATCTTCTACATGTACCCTGAACTTTACTCATGATAATTATGAAAACAAAAGTCTGGAAATCTCCACGATTATACAGGGTACAAATGATATTGGAACCGTGACACTCGATCCCAAATTACAGGGAAGTGGCACACACACGATTTCTGGACGGGTGATAAACAGTTGGGATACATCACAGGGAGTACCTGCAAATATTGTTATTAAGGATCATGACAATATTGATCGGACTGCCACATGTGATAATTATGGGAATTTTTCAGTATCCGGCAGCTTTATCCCAAGCATTGCCTATGTCATCTATGCCAGCATGACCAATTACACAGGCGAGCAGGACAGCGCGCATGCACAAAAAATTGTTACCATTTCTCAGAGTGCCTCGCAGTATGTTGGCAATATCCCATTATATCCATCAGGGATTTTCTTTAAAATTAATGGGAAATCTTATGGTTATCAAACAAATTTGAAACAAACCTGGGAAAAGTTCCTGACAGAAAAAACAGGCTTTACACTTACTGCCAGAGATGTACAAGAACCTGAAACAGCATCCGCTGTGTATGTGCATACTGATGATATCATTCAGTTGCCTCATGTTCCTGGTGATGTTCAATCAAGCTATATCTCGGTCAATGGAAATACCAAATCTGCGGCAGTAACATCAGGAACGTTGAATGATGAACGTACGCATGTACCTGCCGGCCCACGCAATCAAAACGTTACGCTGCCATCACTAAAAATGAGTAATTCAGTGATGCATCATTTCCAAATTACTGATACAGGTACATTTTCTATAGAAACCAGTGGCGAGATTGCATCTTATCTTAAACTGGAATTGCTCAATGGTAATGGCGAGACAATTTCATCAGTCAGTAATAGTGCCAACAGCAATGCCAATATCAGCCAGCAGAGCCTGCAACCCGGATGGTATTTTGTAAAGGTTTCGGGTGTCAATGATACCATTTATGGCGTTTATAATATTGGTATTACTGGCACGCAACAGGTTTCCGGCAGTACCGGCACATGGACAACTGATAATCTGATCATCTCCTGGTATGATACAAGTGATCAGCGCATTTATATTGCCGGTAAAGATGAGGATGGTTCTACCGGAACGATTGACATTTCAATGATGGGTGGTGTTGGTAAACTGACCCGCGGTACGTTTTCTGGTACACTGCGAGCAGTGGATACCACCGGTGATACAATAGATATTTCCAATGGGTTTTTTAACGTGATCAGGAGTGAATAATGAAAAAATTAACATTAATTCGTTGGTGTTTGGGATTGATCGGCTGTATGGTATTTGCAGGCAGCATTACAGTATTTGCAGCCAGTAATAACCTTCCGGTCAACAGCCTGTCCATGACTGTTGGACAGAGTGACATTTATTTGCATGATATCAAGGCAATGATCAAAAAACGTGATAATGGCACAACACGAATATGTATTGGTGTTGAAGATAAAAAGCAGGATATTGAAATGTTAATTCAAGCGGATGTGCCTTCATGGGATGGGATAAGTCCCCAATATGTGCATACCCAGACGGATTCAATCATGTTTATGTTGAAACATAAAAAAGGTTCTGTGTTCGTGATACCGGCAATTCGCTTTGCAAAAGATTCGGGCAGAAAATATGTTCAGCGTGTGAAATCGTCGAAAGGGACTGTCAGTTTTCAAAAAAGTTCACCCGATTGGACACGGATGACAAAAGCCAAACGACTGGAAACAGGACGCGGTGTTATTCGCAATCAAGGAATGGAGGGCAGTTCCTTTTTTGTAAAGATTACGCCCATTGTAAAAAATGGTGCTGTACAATCAATTGTCGGCACCTTTTCTGGCATGGCCAGCATGGGGAAAAATCGCTACCAAAAAGGGGACTATGTCAATATTATGGATGGTCAATTCAATGTAGAGGTGAGTAAACATGCAAATATTAAATAAAAACCGACAAAAAACAGGACAATGGCGTACCATTACTGGCATCATTCTTTTTTGGATATGCCTTCCATTGGTGGTACATGCATTTTATGATAAATCTCACATGAATACATCAGAAGATGCCATCGTGTTCATGGAAAAGCAAGGCAGTATTCAACAACGCTGGTGTGTTGATTATTTAAAATCAAAAACAGGTGGACGTCATCAAGGCGAAATGTTTAGTAGTGAAAAATCCGGCGATAGTGAAGAGTTTAACAAGATTCGCCAGGAACTTGGATTGATTGGCAATGCACGGGCAGGAGCGATCGTTGCCGATTATTTTCAGGATTTTTGGTGGGATGATACCACCGAGCATAACTGGCATTTTGATCTTGCCGGTGCCAGTCGGTTTTATCAAAATAACTATACATCCTATTCCCATTTCATGAACCTCATACGAACCAACTATGAGGGCAAAAAAGTTGTTGCCAATAATTTCAATGATTATGATGGCTATTCATACAATGGATCATACGGCTTTGATAGTGGTTTGGGCTATGATATTACAGTGGCAACATTAATGAACAATTCCATGCTGACAATTGATCTTGCCAATTGTACTGAATGTGACTCAAAATATACATTGGCCCCGGGCGGAAATCCAGCAACAGATTACAAACAAAATGGATCAACTACACCAGTCGGTTCGCCTGGCAAAGAAGGTTTTAAGGTGGGCAATGAGGATGGTACCAATTACAATTGCTTTTCAGATACCTTTGGCAACAATTGTCCGGATATTGGAAGTAAATTTGATGGCATTTATCAAATCCCCAATACCACACCGGGTGATTACAGCTATTTTACATCAGATGAAGACTGGGTGATTATGGAGCCTTTGGACAATGCGGCAACATTTTACTACAATGAATGGTTTCTGGAAGGTGGAAAAACCAAAAACAATCAAAAAGACATATCTTCAATTACAGAACGATATTATTCATTATCTTCTCAAGATGTCAATTTTTTGACAGCAGCAATTCATTATGCGGGTGATGCCAATGTACAGATTCACATATGGAATACCCTTGGATTCAATCATGCGGCGTATGAAGAATGGATTGAAGGTCTGGAAAATGAATCTTATGGCTATGGTGATCGCATACTGGGTGCGAATGATCCCAACCGAAACTTTGAAGATTATGATCTGGTGGAGGCCTATATTCGTGGCCGGGCCAATGACTACAGCACAGATCGATTGGACATCCTCCTGACTGAAAATGCATTTTTGACCTATCTGGCCAGAGAAAATCGGGATAATTGTGATATTATGTTGAATGAAGACAACGCCACGCGAAAAAATACGGCAACGTATGCAGTGAATCAGGCTATATCAACAATTGCGATTATGTATGAAAAAGCTGTGTTGGAGTTGAGAAAGTATCGGTAATTTTTTTGATATGTAATGTTAGTAGAGGCAGATGTTCGAGGTATTCGTACTGTAAAGACGCAGCATGCTGCGTCTTTACACGACTTACATAATATATATATAAATGCTTACCTGCTCCATTTACATATATGGGATGATTCTACTATCAGTTATAAAGGCTGTTCTGCAAACAATTCATCAATTGAAAAAAAATATTGCTGATGACGCTTTAATTGCACTAAAAAATCAGATAGAAAGTGAAATTGCTCATTCATGATAAAATACCCCGAAATATTTCCTGTGCGCCAACCACACCAAGCAATTTTTTGTCATGATCAACAACAGGCATTGGAAAACCGGTGGCATAGTTCATTTCTACCGCCGCTCGCATTGGTGTATCGAGATCTGCCAGAACAATTGTTTGTTCAGATATTGATGATATATCCATGTTTTCCTGAAAAAAGACTGGATCAAGCGAAATGCCATCAGTGGTAATTTTTTGTAAAGACCCATTTTCAGCAAGGTAACATAAATATCGCTGTTCCTGATCCAGAGCTTTAATATTGGAACCATTCACTGATGGCAACTCTTCAGCAAATCGCATAAGGGCTGAACATCTGAGAGCCTTCAGTGGATTCATTGACGCAACAAATTTCTTTACATATTCGTTGGATGGTTGAGCAACAATTTCTTCAGGTGTCCCCACCTGAACAATATTTCCGGACTCCATAATGGCGATTCGAGATCCCAGCTTTAAGGCTTCATCCAAATCATGACTGACAAAAACAATTGTCTTTTTTAAATCATGTTGAAGTTGAATCAGTTCGTCTTGTAAATGTTCGCGGATAAGAGGATCAAGGGCTGAAAAAGGTTCATCCATTAAAAGGATTTCCGCATCAGTGGCAAGTGCTCTGGCCAAACCAACACGTTGCTGCATTCCCCCTGAAAGATCTGATGGATACTGATCTGCCCATTCGCTGAGCTGCACCATAGACAGTTTTTCTTCAACAATTTGATCACGTTCTTTTTTGGAAAGACCGGCAATCTCTAGCCCATAAGCAACATTCTCACGAATGGTTCGCCAGGGCATAAGGGCGAATTGTTGAAATACCATTGAAATGCATTGGGTCCTTAATAAGTGAAGTTCTTTGCGGTCACAATTGGCCACATTGATATCTTGTAATCCATGGCGAACAAAAACATTTCCCCGGGTTGACTGTACCAGACCATTCAGACATCTGAGCAATGTTGATTTCCCAGAACCCGACAATCCCATTAAAACACAGGTTTCTCCCTCATTTATGGTAAAGCTGGCATCTGATACGGCAACAATATTTTGTGTTTGAGAAAGAATATCTTCTTTATCCATCCCTTGATCCATCAGATCAAGTGCATTTTCCGGCGATGGCCCAAAAATGACATCAACATTTTCAAATCGAATGGCAGTTGACATTGTTTATCCTTGTTAAATTAATAGTTATAATCTTTATTGCCTGGCTGTTTTAACAGGCGATCCAGTATAATCGCCAGGACAACAATTGCCAATCCGGCTTCAAATCCCTGAGCAATATTGACTGTATTTAAAGCACGAATCACAGGTTTTCCAAGACCATCAGCACCAACAAGTGCAGCAATAACAACCATAGATAAGGAAAGCATGATGCATTGTGTTAATCCTGCCATAATTGTTGGCATGGCATGTGGTAATTCAACTTTGTAAAGCATTTGAAAGGGCGACGATCCAAATGATTTCCCCGCATCAATGAGTTGTTGCGGAACACTGCTGATACCTAAATATGTCAGGCGAATGGGGGCAGGAATTGAAAAAATTACTGTTGATATCATTCCGGGTACCATTCCAAGACCAAATAGCATAAGGGTTGGAATTAAGTATACAAAAGTTGGGATGGTCTGCATGAGATCTAAAAATGGACGAATACATGTAAATATGATGGGGCGATGCGCAGAAATAATACCAATGGGAATACCCAACACAACAGAAACAACAGTTGAGACCAATACCAGTGAACATGTTTCCAGTGTTTCTGTCCAATATCCTTGATTATAAATCAGTAATAACGCCAGTGCAACACCAAGTACCATGCCGGGTTTCCGATGAATGGCATATGCAATCGCACAAATGATGAAAATTAATAGTAATGGATGAATAAATGCCAGCAGTTGTATAATTCCTTGAAGAAAGGCTTCAAGATTATCTGAAATCATGTTGAATTGATCGGCAAAATGATCGGTGATAAATTCAACCGATACTTTCACCCATTGACCAATGGGAATTTTCTTTTCCAACAGGGCCATGATAAAATTATCAATAAAGTTCATATCATATCCTGTTATTGAAGTGATTGTTTTACTTCAGGTAAGGCGGGGGTGCCATCAATTGTTTTCACCCCTTTCAACCATGGGTCAAGAACCTGTGGATTATTTTTTAACCAGTGCTTAGCCGCTTTTTCGTGTGTCATGCCTTCGTTGATAATCAGTTTCATGACTTCATTTTCCATTTTCAACGTAAATGATAGATTGTTTATAAACTTGCCAATATTGGGACATTCGGAGATAAATCCTTTACGAGCAACTGTTTGAACAATGGCACCGCCATAATTGGGGCCAAAATAATCATCACCACCCGAAAGATAGGCCATATCAAAATCAGAATTCATTGGATGGGGTTCCCATCCTAAAAATACAATCCATTTTTTACGTTTAACTGCCCGTTCTACCTGCCCCAGCATGCCCTGTTCACTGGATTCTCTAATAGACCATTTGCCAAGTCCAAAGGCATTTTTGTTGATCATGTCAATAATTAAGCGATTTCCATCATTTCCAGCTTCAATGCCATAGATTTCTTTCTTGAACTTTTTTCCAAATTTATCCAGATCTGCAAAAGTTTTCACTCCTGCATCGTAAACATACCTGGGAACAGCAAGGGTATACTTGGCACCTTCAAGATTGGTTCGGATTAAATCAATACTTTTTTCTTTAAAATAAGGGGTAATATCTGCTGTCATCGTTGGCATCCAAAGTCCCAGAAAAATATCAATATCATTATTTTTTAAGCTGGTAAATGTTACTGGTAATGCCAGTAAATACGTTTTGGGCGCATAGCCCATTGCTTTCAATACATAGGATGCCAGAGATGTTGTCGCGGAAATATCAGTCCAGCCAACATCAGAAAAGCGGATTTTTTTGCATGATGTATCTGCCATTGTTGTTGTCACTGGCATAACGAGCACAAAAATCACAAAGATTTTAAAACAAAAAGATTTCATATTCGTTTCTCCTTTTCTCTTTGAAATCCGATTACAATTAATTCATTACAAATTCAAAAATCAGATAATGAAAGAACTATAAATAAAATATGGATAAATGTCAATTCAAGCATTTATCTAATTTTTTTCTAACAAAATGCGCCTTTAATAAATACAACTGTGTTTCCCAGGGAAGTCTTTTTTTCCATTTTTCAGGTTCACGTCCCTTTCGGTTGATCAAATTCATCAAGCGTGGTGCCGAAAAATTATAGCCTGCCACCAGCAAATCAAAAACCAGGGTTGTTTTCTCATTGATATGGTCAGGGTGCATAATGTTTTGAAGTGGTTTTGCCTGACTGAGTGTAAACAACTCAGAATCCAGATGCAGTAATTGCGCCATAATTCCATTGGAATGATGACGCATTCCGCCATAAAAATCGTCAATTAGCTGTGCTTGGGGGTAAAGTTTCATAAGCGCGTCGTATGTCGGTTTGATCATTTGAACCAGCCCATAAGCACCAGATCGACTCATGGCATAATGATACGACTGTTCCTCATTTGCAGCCAAATTTACCAATACTTTTCGCATTTGCGAATTCATTAGATCGTCCAGTTTTTTTTCATAATCTTTTTTTATTCCCAGTAGTATCCGATGTCGTTTCTTTTTCTGATACAGAAGATACGGCCAATAATTGGCATAATCCATATGTTCGATTAACAACAGGGACATGACAAGGGTGCGGGTTTGTTTCGGAAGGGCTTCATGAACCGCTTTGCCCGAGGCAAATCGAGATGAGACATTCAAAGACTCAATTTCAAGAAAGGCCTCATTCACCTTTTCTTTGATATACTTGAGTCCATATTCGACCATTTCATCTGTGTCCAGATCTCTATTAAAGGGTGTATTGACTACATGTTGCGGTTTATCCGCAATTCCGGGCATCTTGACTGGAAATGCAATGGCTGGCACAGAAAACTTGCTGTCAATGGCATCGGAAGCTTCAGGCGCGTTTCCCACATAATACATGGTGCCAACGCCAGTGCCAGACTCCCTGACAATGACCAGGTTGCTTTTTTTATCCTTGAATGCTTTTGCATCTTTGGGGCAGGTAATGGGGATCAGGCGATCATTTTCACGATCATATGTGGCAATGATGACTGTATTTTGATCTGTATGCTTATCATTGACATGATCCTGTAAAAAAAATCGGGCATCGTCCAGTTGATCCAGAATCTTTGCAAGACCAGCATTATCCTGGGGCTGGTTAGATGGTGAACGCGGTTGGTAACGAATTTCACTGTTGATCACTTCTGAACAAAGGGGCGTGGCAAATCTGTCTAAACGGATTTTAGCTTTTTTCTTTTTGGCCTTTTTGATTACCTTCGCCATTTCTTTTGCAATCATTATTGTGTCATTTCGTTGGGCGTTTTCAGGTTCGAAAATCAAAGCGTATTTGTCTTCACTTCCCTTTAAACGAATGACCCATAATTGACGAATCAATTCCGGTCCATGAGATTTGGTTAAAATATCCCTGATTTCAAAAAATTTTTTTTCAATTCCTTTTTGAGAACCGCCATAATAAAAACAAACCACACAGGAAGGACGTCCCTGTTCAATGATTTTCTTTTCCGGAACAGGGCACACCCAGAATACCTGATGGCCATACACTGTATTTACAGAAGTCCCAACAATTGATGAGGGTGCAGAGACAATATTAAATGATGCAAATGGCATTTGCGGTGAATAATATATGGTGAGTGGTGTATAATTCTCGGATACAGACAGGGTTAAATCAGGTTGATCTGCCCAAAGACAGGGAAAAGGTAAGAACAAACATATATACAGTAAATATCTCATTATTGTGATCCAGCAAGCGTAAACACAAGTTTTTCAGATTTAAGGATATGATAACTCATTGTTATCTCCATAAATTTTTCTGGAAATTGCGTCAGCATGCCCAACTTCTCGTAAAAGATTCTCCAGCTTTGATTTTCCCATGGGACCCAAATGTGCGTGAACAATTTTCCTCAATTCTTTAATTTTTACTGAATCAACAGATTCGATCAATAATCTGGCATCATTTTCATCCTTTGTTTCAGTAGTTCCAATTTTCATGGCAATGAGGTATTCAACAGGTATCAGAAGTAGTTCTGCGTGACCAATAGCAACTTTAATATCTGTCGATTGTTCAATGGCCTCCTCAAATAAACTGCTTAAGTCTCCCCATTCTTTTGAATTTCTATGAATAAAGTCAATTTGTATTTGATCATCAGAAATGTTAAATCCGCCTATGGACAGCTCACGAACTTTGAAACCCCGATCAACCAGATATGAAACCAGATTTTTCTGATCCTGTTGAGTGATTGCAATATCAATATCTTTGGTAAATCCATGCTTTGCGGCATCCTCAACCCAGGCCCATACAGCCAGTCTTCCAATTAAAACCCCCTTTACGTTGGTTTCTTTTAAGATTTTTTCAGATAACTCGCCACTCGGTTGCGGATCAAATTTTGGAAGTATAATGGCTTTATTCTGTTGATTATCCGGCGAATATTTCATTATGAATCCTTCAATAGTGACCTGCCTTTGAGAGTTATTAATAAGGTACAGATTTCGCCCAAATATCCTAATTCATAAAACTCCAAAGTACGCCAGCAGCAATTGCCGATCCAATTACACCTGACACATTCGGTGCCATTGCATGCATCAATAGAAAGTTACTGGGATCTTCCTCCTGCCCAACCATTTGAACAACACGTGCGGAATCCGGCACTGCAGATACACCTGCTGCACCTAACAATGGATTAATTTTTACTTTTAAAAAAAGATTGATAATCTTCGCAAAAATTACGCCCGAAGCTGTCGCAATGCCAAAAGAGACTGCGCCTAAAATAAAGATACCGACAGAACTTGCTGTAAGAAAAACATCACCCTGCGTACTTGCTCCAACTGTTATTCCCAGAAGAATGGTCACAATATCAATTAAGGCCGTTCTGGCAGTCTGAGCAAGACGCTCAGCAACAACACATTCTTTAATCAAATTGCCAAAAAAGAGCATGCCCAATAATGGCAGTGCGGCGGGTGCCAGAAAGCAACAAAGTAGAAATCCGACAATAGGAAATATTATTTTTTCAAGCTTGGAAACTTCGCGTGCTTCTTCCATTTGAATCAAGCGTTCACTCCTGGATGTTAATAATCGCATAATCGGGGGTTGAATAACAGGAACCAGAGCCATATAGGAATATGCAGCAATGGCAATGGGCCCAATTAAACCGGGTGCCAGTTTTGCAGATAAGAAAATTGCCGTTGGCCCATCTGCACCACCAATAATGCCAATGGATGCGGCATCATTTGGTGCAAATCCCAGGGCCAGCGCGCCTAAAAAGGTGATAAAGACACCCATTTGTGCTGCCGCGCCCAAAAGCATTAATGTTGGTCGTGCCAGCATGGTAGAAAAGTCTGTCATGGCACCAATGCCTAAAAATATGAGTGGGGGATACACACCTGATGTGACACCAAAATATAAATAGTGTAATACGCTGTTGTTTTCATAAATGGCCAATCCAAGACCTTTAAAAACCGGTATATTACCCATCAGAATCCCAAAACCAATAGGGACAAGAAGCAATGGTTCGTAATGTTTGGCAATTCCCAAATAGATAAAAATCAATCCGACAGCAATCATGAAAATGTATCTGTAGTCTGCCAGAGCAAAACCCGTATTTGACCAAAAATCTGCAAATAGTTTTAGTATATCATCCATAACGATTCCTTATAAATATTAGATATGCCTTACAAGTCATTCGCATATCTACAGTATTATTTAATTATATTACCATTATCTGGCATGCCATAAATAGTAACCTTTGCCATCCGGCTGAATTACTGATGCATGAATCATTTTACTGATCGTTGCATGCGGTCTGACAAGGCCGCGCTTTTGTGCTAATTCAACCAGACGTGGCAAAGAAAAGGGTTCACCCATCCAGGAAATCAGATATTGGTATTGTCGCACATCATCTTTGATGGAGCTATCTATAGATATTTCCTCTTTTTTAGGTTGAGGGGTTGTTTTATGAGGTATCGATGGCCGTGATGTTGTTTTTCCATTGCCTTCAATCAGTGCAATTATTTTTGGAAAAATACGAATCACCAGCGACAATGTAACAAGACCTGTAAAAACAATCAGAACACCGACAACAGAAATCGCCCATCCATTGTTGTGTGAAATGGCTTCCAATCCATACATAATCATTCCTCCATCGAACAATCATTCACTTTGAATGATTCGTTCTCTTTTGTTCGGCTCTGTGCAAAGGCAATACGTTCACCAACATCTGCATATACTTTCGCCATAATTTTATCGCCCAGAGCCGCATCACCCTGAACCAATCTCAACAATTCACTGCCATCAAATGTGAGTACCTCGCCATTTGTTAACGCCACTGCTGTGCCTGTATATTGATAGGGGCGTACAACGGTTGACCATCCGGTAATATCACCGCGTTGATGAAGGGTAAACGCTGTACCATCACTAAAATAAATCATATAATCTCCGGATAAAATTACAAAAAATGTATGCGCCGGATTCCCCATTTCAAACAGTGATTCTCCCTCATTGACACGCGCTGTTTTACTGATTGCATGAATCTGAGCTGCTTCAGAGTATGATAGCTCTTTAAATAAATCCAGTTGTTGCAGTTCTTCTACAGTCATATTTTTCATATCCTTTCCATTGGGTGCATCAGAATTTTCATTCCCAGTAATGTAAAAAATTATTACATTGCACCCTTAACAAATGAACACGTGAATACACGTATTCTTAATTTTCAATTAAATTTGGATAAATTTTTATTAATATCAAAAAAAACCGATATGTTCAATACTAAAATGGTAGGGACTGTTTTATAAGAGTGAAAGCCAATAAAATATATTTCTAAAAACATTATAATAAGTGAAAATAGAAATAGAATCTTAATAAATAATAGTGATATTACAAAACTTTTATTGAATTAATCATAACCGGTTTTGCAGGCACGTCACTGTGCGGGCCAATGGTACTTGTTTTAAGTTTACTGATTTTATCAACCACATCCATTCCTTCAATAACACGGCCAAATACAGCATAACCAAATCCTTTGGGTGTATCGTTTTGATGGTCGAGAAATTTATTATCGTTAACATTGATAAAGAATTGTGATGATGCGCTATCAATTTCTTTTGTGCGCGCCATTGCAATGGTTCCTTTTACATTTGAAAGCCCTGCATCAGCTTCATTTCGGATTGTACCATGAAGTCCGCTTTGTTTTTGGCGCATGTCCGGGGTCAATCCGCCTCCCTGAATCATAAAATTATCAATAACGCGATGAAATATGGTACCATCATAAAAGGATTCGCGGACATACTGTAAATAATTTTTTACAGTAATTGGGGCGCGATGTTCCCATAGTTCGACCTGAAAATGTCCCAATGTTGTATCAATCAATACGTTTGGATATTCTTTTTCTTCCATGTTTGTTTCCTTCTAATGGTAAAATATGTAATTCTAAAATACGTAATTCTAAAATAAACGAAACCATTTTTTATTTCTGACAGGCTCGTTTACATCAATTGGTTTATTCTCAAGAACCTTTTTGGGGTTGCTTTCAATTAAAGCCTGTGCCTCTTTTTGATCTTTCAAAATTTTTTCGCATCTGTGGTATGCCTCAGATAAAACCGGCGGACGATTATCTGGTGAATGTGCATCAGATGCCAAAAAATGAACCTGACGGTTTTGCAACATTTGTTTACATAACTTTTTTATTCTGCCGCCAAAAAAACCGGTTACACTATGCGCTGTTAATTGCATGAATACGCCCCACTCGATAAAATCATAGACAATATCCGGATCTTTTTGAACCGCAAAATTTCGTTCCGGATGTGCCAGAATCGGATAATAGCCTTTTAGTCTCAGTTGAAATACAATTTCCTTAAATTGCGGTGGTATGAGCGGTGCAGGAAGCTCAATCAAGACATAGCGTGTATTGTTTATGGATATCAAGCTTTTATTCTCAATGCGCAAATGGAGATCATTGCAAATATGAATTTCCATTCCCGGATATATTGTCATTGAAATATCTTTTTTTTTTATTTCGTCATGTAAAAGATCAATTTCTTGCTTTATCGTCTCAGGTGTATTTGCGTAAACACCATTCAAGGTATGGGGCGTCGCAACAATCGTATGAATGCCATCAGCTTGTGCCTGATATAACATTGCAATACATTCATCCAGATTTTTGGGACCATCATCAACGCCAGGCAAAATATGTGCATGAATATCAATCATGAAATTTTATCCATAGCGTTTTGAAGACCGTTTTTTTCTTCGGTTCCGATGCTTTTTCTCGCCATCTTCACCATAGTAATAATAATAGTATTGATAATAGTAATAACTTTCTTTGCCTGTATCCACATCATTAAGAACAGCACCCAAAACATTTGCGTCCACCCCCTGAACCTGCTCAAGACCAGTCTTGACAACCTGTCTGGGAGTCACCCCCGCATGGACAACCAGCATGACACCATCAACAAACTTTGCAAGAACAGCAGAATCTGTAACTGCTGTAATTGGCGGAGAATCTACAATGATGCGATCATATTGTTCCTGTAGTTTCTCCATGATCCGGCTCATCTTCTGGGAGCCAATAATTTCTGATGGATTGGGCGGAATGGGTCCGCATGGAATAACATCAAGATTGGGAATATCCGAATGAATGATCACATCCTGCAATATACTTTCTAACTCATTACTCACTAACACACTGGACATGCCTTTATCCCGACCAATGCCAAACATTTTATGTACTTTGGGTTTTCGCATATCACAATCAACAATCACGACACGACTGCCTGCCTGTGCCATTGTTATTGCCAGATTGGTTGATGTCAGTGTTTTTCCCTCACTCGGGCCAGCACTGGTCACTAAAATAACTTTTGGCGGCCTGTCTGCTGATGAAAACAGCAGGCTGGTACGAATTCCCCGATAGGATTCACTGGCTGTTGACTTGGGAGAGTATTGCGTGATTAATTCTGGATTTTCGATATCATCTCGATCAATATCAAAAGAGGGGACCGGACCAAGATAAGGAACATTCAGATAGTTACGGATATCTTCCGGGCTTTTCAGGGTATTATCCAAAAATTCAAAGGTAAAGGCCACTACGATTCCCATAAATAAGCCAAAAACAATACCTAAAAATATATTTAATTTTTTTCTGGGACGAATGGGATACTTGGGCGTTTCAGCAGGATCAACAATGCGAACATTGCCTGTTTTCATGTCTTCAGTGAGCGATGTTTCTTTAAAACGTTTAATCAGAAGTTCGTACATGTGCCTGGCACTTTCAGCCTCACGTTGAAGAACCCCATATTGAATGGATTTTTGATTCAGTTCCATGCTTTCTTTTTTTTGTTTACTCAATGCTTGAAGCAAAGTTTTTTCTTTGGCCAAAGCGACCTGATATTCATTGCGGAGTGAATTGATTACCCGTTGAATTTCTTTGAGTTTTCTATCGTTTAATGAATCAATCTCCGATTGTACAGCAATCATTTTCGGATGATTTTTACCATATTTTTTTGACAGTTCAGAAATACGCTTGTAAAGATTGACTTCCATTTGCTTGATTTCTCGAATCAAGTCATTTCGTAATACCTCTGGAATAGAATCAAGCATATCCGGATTTTTTTTCAATGCCAGAGCCTGTTTATATCGTGTTTCAGCTTCAACTCGGTGGGCTTCAGCATCAATAACCTGGGCATTCAGTCTGGCCAGTTTTTGTGCGGTTATTTTTTCAACATCACTTGAAAAATCAGTAAAAATCCCTTTTTTCTCTTTATATTTCAGGAGCTTTCTTTCGGCAATCTCAACCTTTTGACGTTCTTCATCAACGCGATCATGAAGCCACAACACCGCATTCTTGACAGCTTTTAATTTTGTTTCCAATTTTTTTTCAATGTATACATCAGCGAGGGTATTAACAGCCAATGCGGCAAGTTCAGGATCTCTGGCCATGAATTGAAGGTCAACCAGTCGGCTGTTTCTAATTGGTGTGACATTAATGCGACTCAGAAAAGCAGAAACCAGTTGTGCATCTGAGTCTTTTGTATCTACTGGTTTTTCTTGTTTACCGGTTCTAAAAATGGACAGCAATGTATTCTGGATGGATCCCTTAATGTCCTTGATGCTTTGTTTGATATTGGAAAGCATTGTTTTCTGAGGCTTAGGATTAAACTCTTCGCTGTCCGCCAAGTTAAGTCGATTAATTACCTCTCTGGCAATGGTTCGGCTTTCAATAATTTTATACTGAGTAATATAGTAGTCTGTTGTGGATGCATCCACAGACATAACTTCCTGTATCGAAACGACATTGGGATTTTCCTTCTCAATAACCAGCCGGACTGACGATTGATAGATCGGTGTCGCAGTTAATGTATAAATAAATACACTGACAAAAATAACTGTAAAAACAGAAATTATTGTCCATCTCCGCTTCATCATTACCTGAAGGTAATTTCTGATATCAATTTGTTGTTCATCTTTATTCATAGTTTATACCAGTTTGAATGATGTTCATGTTTAATAAAACAGCAAGCGTTTTAAAAAAAGCTCTCCGGCACAACAATAACATCTTCAGGCTGAATCGTAACATCCTGCCCCTTTTTTCCAGAATTGGTGATCGCATCAACCTTAACTTCAATAATTTTTTCAACACCATTTTCCACACGAATAATCCGTGTGCGGTTGCGTGCTGCAATAGTTGTAAAGCCGCCAGCCATACTGATTGCTTCAACCAGTGTCACCTTTTTTTGAACATAGGGAAATGAACCCGGATTTTTGACCTGTCCAATGATATAAAAGAATTCTGGCTTGGGAAAATAAAGGACATCATTATCCTGCAAAGGAATGTTAGATTGCTGGTCACTGCCATTGAGCAACGCTTCAAGATCAATGCGAATCACAATTTTTCGTTCGTATTCTGTGTTGGAATGTTCTGTTCTGACAATCATGGCCTGTTTGCCGCCCTGTTCAAAATCAATGCCTTTGGACCTGGAAATTGCATCCAGAATACGTTCTTGTTCACGAAGGTAATATTTACCAGGGGCTTTAACAGACCCCAATATTAAATATTGTTTACTGCGGTATTCTTCAACCATCACAGAAACGTGGGCATCAAACAGGAATTGACCTTCCATTAATTTTTGAGAAATGTGTTGTTCAATTTCTGATGTGGTTAAATTCTCAACCTTTATTCGCCCCACTAATGGAAACGTGATATAACCATCAGCCGCAACCCGAACATGATCCCGCGAGAGATCGGCTTCTTCATATACAGTAATACTTAAAACATCATAGCCGCCAACTTTATAATCCACTTTTCCTCTATTCATGGTTTCCGGATGAAGTTTGAGATAGTCTGTAACTGCCATATTATGCGTAGATTCAATTACCTGATCCAACTGGCTGTCTTTGGATTGTGTTGTAGAACGTTTTATTTCATCAATTTCTTTTTGGTATTCTGGTGCAATGGCTTCTGAAAGCCCTGAATCTATTGAGCGGACTGTAACAACAGGGCCAGTTTGGGAGACACAGGCGCACATGAATAAACACAATGTATAGTATAACTGTTTTGAATGGCCAATGCGGAAGGATTGAAATATTTGCATAATAGATTCCTGATCTATGGAATATTTTAAAATAAAAAAAGGGGAATTCATCCCCTTTTATGTTTAATAAATTTTTTACCTTACTTTGAATGAACAAAAATATTAACCATTTTGCAAGTGTTCAAAATTAAAAACTGGCATCCATCCCAAATAATAAACTGTTTCCTGAATACTCTGAACTATAGTATCTGGTATGACTGGCAGTCTTTGTTTCATATAGATATCTACCAGTTATTTTCAGCCATTCTTTCATATTATATTCAAAACCCATATATAATTTGTATATGTTAAAATATTTATTTGGTAAACCATTTCTTTCATCACGATAGTCAGAGTTTATCCAGTTTAGACCGGAGTTAAAAAAGGTTTTATGGTGAACCTGATGCCTTACATCACATCCAATATTGGTGTCTACATATGAAGCCGCATCCTTATCAGGGGAGCCCTCTATACTTCTGATAAATTGAAAATGAAAGTTTGTAATATCAGACATCTGAAACACTATATTGGTTTCAAGCACCCATGTACTGTTATCTTCATATGAATATTCATTATTTTGGAAAACTGCTTTTGAATTATCAAAGCTTTTATTTTCAAATCCAAGCTTGGCAGACCCTATTAATTTTCCACCGGGTTCAAATCGAAATCCAACAAGAAAAGTATTGATGTTATGATCTTCTGATGTGTCTGAAGGCTGGCGATCATAGCTGCCATTTGTTAAGCGATATTCCGCTAATAATGATGTTTTTCTTGAGTTTGTTAGCAACAGATAGGTACTTAGCGAAAATTCATTATCTGTTCTATCTTGATGTTGATCTCTTGCATCACGATACCGTATTGCGAAATTTTTGTACATGGTTTCAATGGAAAGTCGATCTGTAAAATAGTGTCCAAATGTAATATCAATTGTGTTTTCAGATCGCGCAGTTCTTGTACCTCTACCATAAGTATTTTTTGAACCATATGGATCAGCAGTTTTCATATAACGTTCACTAAATCTTGTAAAAAAACCAGTTGGTGTCCGCAATCCAAATGACAAATAAGGTTTATGTGCTTGATAATTATTATTATTTTGCTTGAAATACGAAGCAAGTTTTAAATCATAACCAGAACTAAAATAATTCCCCGGAATATTACCATCATCTTTATATTCAAGTATAATACCTGGATTTAATACAAAAATGGTATCCTCTATTTCATTATCAGCATCAGAAAACACATTGCTTTCATGTGAAATTGATGAGCTTATAATTGGCTTTACATTTAAACGCCCATAGTGCATGTTTCCCTGTGCAAAAATTGATTGTGTTGATAACATAAGACCAACTATCAAACCAATACTCATTAATATTGATCTGAGAGAACGTTTCCACGTTTTCATAATCTGCATCCCCTTTGTTTTCAAAAATTGTTAATAAATGCCCTTATTTTAAATAAAGCCATTTTACGATTCATTATTGTGTTTGCTTTGTCACCATTTAATAGCAAAGTGATTTGTTTTTAACTGTATTAAATTTTGTTTTGAGCAAACAAGCTTATATTTGTTCAGTTTGAAAAATGAAAAACATTAAATTGTTGAAAATTAGCATTCACTTTGAAATATGTCAATCATTTTTTCTTCAAAAAATAATAACCAATGTTCAAGCTGGATATTTTAATGCAAAATTTAGGTGATTTTCTTTTTTTCTGAACTAAAATACCCTTATTTCATTTCAATCATTTATTTCAGTGTAATCATAAGTCAAAAAGAATAGACTTAACTCTTTATGAAATGAGGATTTTATTTTTCGATCATTCCCAAATTATCTGCCATCTCCCATGTTTGTTGCGCCAACCGAACTGTCGCCTGATCAATCATATGGCAATTAATAGCAACAACCCCATTCAGATTGCTGTTTTGGCATGCACTTATAATTAACTTTGCTTTTTCAATATCTTCTGGCATAGGTGAAAAACAATCATTAATACAGGACAACTGATCCGGATGAATAGCCCATTTACCATCACATCCGAGCGCGCGTGCCATTGATGCTGATTTTGTGAGACCTTTGTTATCTTTAAAATTACCATATGGCGCATCAATTGCCAACAAATTGTTTGCTTTCGCTGCCATGACAATACGGCTCAAAGCAAAATGCCATCGGTGGCCGGGATAGACAGAATTATCATCATCACCATGACCGGACAGAGTAACCAATCGGGCACCAACTGAAGCTGTATAATCTGCAATACCAAAGACTAGCGAAATTAAACGATTACTCGACTTTGCGATTGAATTTATATTTGTCATGCCCTTTGCTGTTTCTATTGACGCTTCAATTTTTATTGGCACATTAATTTGTTTATCCATTTCAATACCATCTAAAAATCGGGCAACAAAATGAATGTCGTCAATATTACCAACTTTTGGAATGACAAGTGATTTTAAGCAGGCTGTTTCTGCACGAACAATGTCAAGTATATCTTTATACGCGAATGGTGTATCAAGACTATTCATTCGAACACTGATGCATTTCCCTCCCCAGTCAATTTGTTCGAGAGATTTCGTAGCATTGGATCTTGCCAGCTCTTTGGCATCAATTGGTACACTATCTTCCAGATCCAACATGACAACATCTGCGTTACTCTTGGCAGCTTTATGGTGCATGTTGATTTTATGCGCTGGTACCGAAAGAATAGAACGTCTCGGAATCATTATAAAACCTTTATATATATTACTATTTAAGAAGGATTACTTTTTATATGTTCGCAAGTTTTATGTCAAGTTGTTTTTTTCTGTACTTACGTTTCGTCGCTATGTGTTGAATAATGTCCATAATCCTATTACAATAAAACCGAAACCTGCGCCATAATTAAGATATTTTTCATTGAGGTATTGAGAAAGACATGCACCTGCAAGTACACCAATACTTGATGCCAAAATTAAGGCCAATGATGCACCAACAAATACAGTGAATTTATCAACATCTTTATTTGATGCAAACAATAGCGTTGCCAATTGTGTTTTGTCTCCAAGCTCAGCAATGAATATAGCAGTGAAAATAGTAAATAAAATTTTGTAATCCATGTTTATAAAAACTTTGTTAACTGTATGACCAGACGGCCACTTACTGGATTAAAATAAAAGATGATGCTGGTTTTGATGAAAAAGGCTTAGTTTATCTTGAATTGAAGGGTGAATGTTTCCAAAGGTAGTATGAATCAAATCTCTTATTTCAAATAAACCTCTTTCCCTGTAAACCCCACAGCAATTTTTAACACATCACGAACGCCAACAGCTTTTAATTCAACATCATACTTTTTTTCATCAATCTGTTTTAATGCATCTTTTAATACATCTTCATAATCTTCATCATCATAGATTCGTTTAAATTCTATGATAATGCCCTGTTTGTTCAAGTCTTTGGGTGTAAAAATAATATCATAACGTCCATATCCGGATTCACGATTTGATCTGATGACATAATCGTTAGAAAGCCAAACCAACATGCCCAAAACCAATGCATGATAAACTTTTTCCGGTCATTGTTTCAATATTAGTCGATAATACAAAAATTACTTGACGATACATTCCTGTTGCCAAGAAACTTTTTTGAACGTAATACTCTTCGCAGAACTTTTCCAACACTATTTTTGGGTAATTTTTCCAAAAAAATAATTTTACCTGGAATTTTGTATTGCGGAATTTTTTCCTTACAACAATCAATTAATTCCTGAGTTGGTATTTGTTCATTATTGTCAGTTACAACAAAAGCAACAGCAATTTCCCCTTGTTTTTGACAGGGATAATTGACAACACAGGCTTCTTTTACGTTTGGATGTTCAAGCAATAATTCTTCAACTTCACGTGGATAGATATAATATCCTCTGGAAATAATCATATCATTCTTGCGGTCAATAATATAAAAGAAACCATCATGATCCATTGTTGCAATATCTTGTGTATAGATCCATCCATCCTTGATGGAACAACTGGATTCCAAAGGACGATTTAAATAGCCACTCATCACCTGAGGCCCTTTTATAAGCAATTCCCCGGGTTCACCGATGGGGACATCTTTTTCACCTGATTCAAGATCAACAATGCGACAATGCGTGTCTGGCAAAGGAATACCAATGCTTCCCAGTTTTTGTTTCTTATAGTTTTGCGGCATAATATGTGTGACAGGGGAAGCTTCAGTCAGGCCATATCCTTCGATAATTGTTTGACCGGTCTGGTTGATAAAATTTTTTAACGTTTCAACATTCAATGCTTCGCTTCCAGATATATACGCTTTGACTGAATCCAATTTTGACAAATCAAGTGTATAACAATCTAACAAAGCCTGATACATGGCGGGAACCAGCGGAACGATTGAAATTTGATATCGAACGATCGCATTATATAAAGGGTATGGGTGCGGTTTGGGGAGTAAAATAATGGTCCAGGCATTGGAAATGGCGAAATTAAGCACAGCACTGAGGCCAAATATATGAAAAAAGGGAAGTGCGCCGATGATTGTTTCATTTCCTTTATCAAGAAATTGAAACCAGCATATTAATTGTTGTACTTGTTTGGATAAGTTTTCATGCGTTAACACAACGCCTTTACTGGCACCTGTCGTTCCACTTGTATATTGATAAATGGCAATATCATGAAAATCAGAAACAATTTGAAATGATTGTGAAAAATCATTTTTAAACAAATTCTTCCAATGATAAACACCCTGTGCCTTTTTTACAGTTACAGATATCTTTCTCCGCTTGCCCAATAATGAAAAAGGAAGTTTTTTGGAAAAAGGCAGATAGTCCCCCAATGTCGTATAAATTATTTGTTTTACATTCACCAGACGCGGACGTATGTCAATAATGCGATTGCAAATCAAATCCAGTGTGATGATCATGGATGCTTCTGAATCATTGAGCTGATGCTCGATTTCCCTGTCAGAACTTGCCGGATTGATAAAAACAGCAATCGCGCCCGCTTTCAAAATAGCCAGATAGCCGACAACAGTTGGGATAATATTGGGCAGAATCAACCCGACACAATCTCCCTTTTGGACATTAAATTTACGTAAACAATGCGCAAACTGATCTGTCATTTGATTGAGGGTTGAATAATTGATTTGATATCCTTCAAAGATTAAAGCGACTTTTTCGGGATATTTTTCAGCATGAATTTTCAAAAATTCAGGAATCGTGTGTTGCTGATACGTAAGATGTTGCCCAATGCCATCTGGATAGTGTTTTATCCAGGGATAATCCATATATGAACTTTGATGATCCATCATATTTCAATAATTAACGAAGTGCTTTTTTATTGACTTTTCCCACATGTGTGAGTGGGATTTCATTAACAAATTCAATTATTTTTGGAATTTTATAAGGAGAAAGTCTTTCTTTGGCCAATGCCAGGATTTCCTCTCGTATCGTATTGTCTGGCTTATCTTTGTATTCAAGACTTTTCTGCACAACCAGTTTGACCACCTCTGTTTCTGGACGATCTGGATTTTTGGTGCCAATAATGGCACATTGTTCGATGGCAGGATGTGCAAAAATTTCATCCTCAACTTCTCTTGAAAATACTTTGTATCCCCCCACAATAATCATATCTTTTGCTCTGTCTGCAATGTAAACGTAACCATCTTCATCCATACGCCCTATGTCACCGGTATGCATCCAAATGCGACCATCGTGAGTTTGCAAAGCTTTTGCAGTTTCTTCAGGCTTGTTATAATAACCTTTCATTACCTGAGGTCCAGAAACAATAATTTCGCCATCCTCGCCAATTGGGAGCTGTTTGTTGCCATCAGCAAGATCGACAATTCGAATAAGTGTGGATTGAAGCGGTAATCCGACAGAACCCGTGTTTTTTTTTCCTTTGTAAGGATTCATGGTTTGGACAGGACCTGTTTCTGTCATGCCATATAGTTCTGCCAGCTTTCCTGTACCAATAATTTTTTCAAATTGTTTCATACTTTCAACAGGAAAAGGAGCAGCCGCAGACATACACACACGTAAACTGGAAAAATCTAGTTTTTTGAATTCTGGATTTTGCAATAATAAAAGATACAGCGTTGGCACATTGGCCATAAATGTGGGGTGTAATCGCGCACATTCACGTGAAATGCGACTGGTATCTCTGGGATCCGGGATTACTATCTGCGTGCATCCAAAACAAATAGACATTGTTGCGATGGTCAGGCCGGCGGCATGAAACATGGGGAACCCGGAACAAATAATTTCCTCGCCCCATGCCATTTTGGCCCAGTCTTCAAATTGAAACATGTTTGCCATTGCGTTCGCATGAGTCAGTAATGCACCTTTGGGTTTTCCAGTCGTGCCGCCTGTGTATTGTAAAAAACAGGCATCCTCTTGATTTAATTCAATGTTGGGAACATTTGGCGGGTATAGATATATTGATTCTTTAAATGAAATAATCTTTTTATCGGGCAAATCAGTCACTTTTCCAGTAGGAATCTTCTTAAACCATTTGGCAAACCATTGTTTATATTTTGGAAGAAAATCCAACAAACCTGTTGGCAAAACCAGTTTCAGATGCGGTAATTTTGAGGCGATACCCACAAGCTTTTTTTCAAAAATGGCATCAAGTGTCACTAAGGCTTTGGCCTGGCAATCATTTAATTGATATGCCATTTCATTGGGTGTCAACAATGGAGAAAGGCCCGATATGACGCATCCTGCTTTTAGTGTGCCGATCAGTGCGATAAGATATTGCGGGGTATTTGGCAAATTAATCGCCACGACATCACCTTTTTTCAGATTATGATCCACCAAGCATCGGGCAAAACAATTCGCGTTTTCCATAAGTTCATCATATGTCATACTGTTATCAAGAAAATGAAACGCATCACGCTTGCCCAGTTGCTGTGTAACACGATTGAAACGATCCAGTAATGATTGATCGGTAATATTTATTTCATGGCTTACATCCGGGTCGTATGATTTGAGCCAGGGTTTACTATCGTAGTTCATTATATCTCCTTTTGGTGGGAGTTATTATCGTAACTTGTAATATAATTAAAATATGTTCTGAAATGAGTAAGTACTATCCAAATGTTATGATTTTGTCAAGCGTGAAACCTCAGTCCTTATTTTTCGATTATTCCTAAAAAAACTTTGGATTCATTTTTCAGATTGTGATATCTGTGATCTTTCATTTATGCATAAAGACGTGTTTATTATACATAGTAGGAAATTTTCATAAATTATGAATATAACAAAGCAGTACCCAAGAGCAAAAAGAATTGTTTTTTTTGTTGGTTTTGGTATCGAAAAAGATGGACATCGGGGAATTTGCGGGCCGGAAAAGCGTTTCCTGCAAGTGGGTAATATGGTTCAATCTAAAACCATATTACCAATTGTAATATACCCCTATTGTGGACGTTTATTTGCGGATTTTCGGAAATTATCTCAGGAAAAAAAAATTGTATTGGTTGCCTATGAACCAAAAGGCCGATGGCAATATTTCAAAATAGTTTATCAAACCCTTAAAAACTGCTCTCCTCACGCCATTCACTGCCAGGGAGGACATTTTTTTGATTTGATTGCCTCACTGCTGGGAAAATGGATGGATGTCCAGATAATCATTACCCGTCCGGTCAATGTTTCTCAAGATCATATCCGACCTTTCAAGAAACTGGTTTATTATTTAATTGATTATGTAATTTCCCGAAATGCCAGACATTTGATTGCCATTTCCAATACACATAAAAATCAATGGTGCGATGAATTGTCTATGATGATGTCATCACGACAATCAAGAAAAGTTAAAGTGATATACAATGGCATTTTTTTAAATCAGTTTTTTCAACCTGTTGATCGCCCTGCTGCACCACCGGTTATCTTTACAATTTCTGCGCAACTGACACCTGTTAAAGGGCATACGTTATTATTGTCAGCGGTACATCAATTAAAAAATGAAGGGTATCATTTCTATTTGAATATCATGGGTGATGGCCCTTTGAAGTCGAATCTTGAGAAAATGTGTGGAGACTTGAATATTTCTTCAATGGTTCGAATGCATGGACATGTTTCTTGTGTTGCATCTGTTCTAAAAGATACCCATGTCGTGATACTGCCTTCATTTCGTGAAGGTCTCTCTCTGGCATTACTGGAAGGCATGGCCATGGGGTGTCCTTTGATCGCATCCAATGTGGGTGCCAGCCATGAATTGATAGAAAATGGTATCAATGGTTTTTTGATTCAAAAGAACAATAAATCAGATTTGTATCAGGCCATGAAATGGTTTTTGGACAATCCGACTTCAATTCAAGGCATGGGAAAAAAATCATTGGAAAAAGCTGCCAGGTTTGATATTTATCGCATGTTTGATGCGTATAAAAAATTGTATATTGATGCTTAGGTGATTTCCAATGGCCTCATATGATCATGTGATGAACAAAAAATCAATCCCCGAACATTTTTCACTTTTTACTTATTTGAAAAGCATATTGTTTTTATTCGTGGTGTGTACAACGGGTTTTATTGTATTAAACACATATTCTGTAATGACCCGGCAGAAGAATAATACATTGATACCATCAACACCAAAAAATGCCCCTGCAAATATTCTGACTGGTATTCATTTAACCCATTACTATAAAGAACAAAAAATTTTTTCCATTCAGGCAAAAGAAGCATCAATAAAAAATAAGAAAATTGGATTTTTCAGAATTGGCGGCTTAAAACAATTGGAACTTGAAAACATGATTGTTGATTACTTTGAGCCCCATAAAAAATCGTCTGATTTAGAACAACCAATGGTCGCTGAAAAGGAATCTTTTGATCTGATATCACATTTTTCACGCGCAAGCCATTCATTACCCGTATTAAAAAATAAAATTACAGGCTTTGCAGCTCGTCATGCAACAATTCGTTATCATCACCCCAATGGACTTCTGACAGTATTTAATGCACCTCATATGGAAATTAATAAAGATCGTGAATCACTCCAATTTCAAAAAAATGTGGCCGTACATTTTAAAAAAAAAATTTTATTATGTAAAAATCTCAATTTTGAGGTCAAACACGCTCGAATTAAAACAAATGAAAAATATACACTCATCAACAATGGATCAATTCAAAAAGGCAAAGGACTTTGCATGAATCTTCGTTTAGAAATGACAACCATAATCGAAAATTAAAGTTTTTGTCCTGTTTTTTCGAACATACACAAAAAAGGAGGATGTTATGAAAATTTATAAATTATTTATGATAATTATAATGACTCTAATCATGCCTGTCATTGTTTGGAGCTTCACAATAAATGAAAAAAATCTGTCTTCTCAGACAGGCTATGATGATAAAAATATTGAAGAGATCAAGGTTGCTCCCAATGATTGCCGAACTGAAGACCAATTTGGTCGCGCTGTGGATGTTTATGGGAGTAATGCCATTGTTGGCGCGTATGGTAATGATGATCGGGCCGATAATGCCGGGGCAGCATATGTGCTTCACTTTGATGGACAAATCTGGCTGCCATCACAAAAATTGTCTGCCATTGACGGCGACGAATTTGATTATTTTGGATGCTCGGTCGCCATTGATGACAATCTCGCGGTGATTGGTGCATATGGTGATGATGATCATGGCAATAATTCCGGTTCTGCATATATTTTTGCAAAAGATGACAATTACTGGTTTGAACTGGCAAAACTGAAAGCTCAGGATAGCAAATCATCAGATTTTTTTGGATGTTCTGTTGATATATCCGGTAACTATATCATTGTTGGTGCTTATGGTGAACAGGAGAATGGACGTCATTCAGGGGCAGCCTATATATTTGTTCGGGACAGTAATGATGTCTATCAACAGCAAAAACTGGTGGCTGGAGACGCACAACCCTTTGATTATTTTGGTTATTCCGTAAGCATATCCGGCGATTACGCCATAATTGGGGCCTATGGAAAATCATATCATAGCGAAAAATCTGGTGCTGCTTATATTTTCAAACGTATGGGGAGACGATGGCGACAATTTATCAAACTGGTTCCTTCTGATGGTTCAGCATACGATTACTTTGGCAGATCAGTTTCCATATCTGGAGAAAATGCAATTGTCGGGGCCATTGGTAAGGATGATTATGGTAAAGATGCTGGTGCTGCATATATATACAAACGTTATGGATATTACTGGTCCAGATTCGCAAAAATAATTCCTTCCAATTTACAACAGGATTATTGTTTTGGTGCATCTGTAAATATCTCTGATAATTATGCAATTATTGGTGCACTTGGTGATGAAATGGATGGCAGGCGAACTGGTGCTGCTTATGCATATAAACTCGAACAGAATAAATGGCAACAGATTGCACTGGTCAGACCCCAGGATGGATCTGATGATGATTATTTTGGTTGCTCGGTTGCAATTTCGGGAAATCAAATTATTGCCGGTGCCTATGGGAATGATCAAAATGGCGAAAAATCCGGTGCCGCATATTTTTATGGTCTTTTTTCTTCATACATGAATCAAAAATAATCAGGATAAATAATGCAACAGGCAAAAACTTTAAATGAAATTATCGCACTCAAAAAGAACTCCCTCCTGACGCATGAAACTGTGAATAAATTCTATGTCATGACGCCACGAAGGATTGAACAAAAAATTGATCATTTTTTTCAAATCATGCAGCATCAGCCGCAAAAAATGCTGCTCATGGGGCCAAAAGGTATTGGAAAACGTTCCCTTCTGGTTTATCTGGCCCAGAATAAATTCAATAACTTTCATTGTGTGTCAATTGATTTGAGAAACAGACTTCATCCATTGGATATCAGCCAGGTGGATATTGTTTTTTGTTTATTAAATCACTTAATCGACGACCTGGCTGAAACCTGGAAACGCATTGATCCAGGCATTTTGAATAATGTATATCAGAATCTTCATGATGAACACCTTATTTCATTGATTCATTTTAAAAAATCTGAAGCTGGTGATGATGAAGGTACAAAGATTGGTTTTGTAAAATCATTTATCAATGCCATAGTGGATGCCATTTCAACATCTGGAAATGAGACCCGAAACCATATTCGCAAATCATTTGAACCACGTCTTCGGTTAATATTAAACAGTGTTCAAAAAATTATTGACCATATGAACCATATATATCAACGCAATGGTCAGACATTACTGATTATTTTTAATGATTTGGGGCAATTCGATCAGTTTTCAGCCGAGATTTTTTTTCAAAATCACCTCTCTCTGATAAAGCGTTTAAATGTCCATATTATTTATACAATGCCCGATTCTTTTCGGTTCTCTCCATTTTTCCAAACAGTCAATGATCAGATGGATCGAATAGAATTTTTGAGAGTGTCACCGGTTGTTTGTCAAAATCAATCACCTCTTGCAGGAAAAAACTTTCTTGATGATATTATAAATAAAAGAATTGACAGGCAGTTGATTCCAGATATGATGTGCGAGGCAATTATCATAGCATCAGGCGGTGTGATAAATGATGCCTTTCAATTGCTTATTGATACAGCAATCTGCACATTGATGGATAATGCTGAAAATGACAGCCTTCAACAACTTATTTTTGAAGAAGTTAAAGCCCAATTTATTCGTCAAAAATTACAACAATTGCGTTATCAACAGTTTTGTTTGTTAAACGAATTGGATTTATTGAACCCATCATGGACAGGCAATCTAGATATCCAGCAATTGATGATGAAAAATGTAATCATTGAATATGAATCTGATCAGCATGTCTGGTTTGATATTCATCCATTGATAAAAGAATATTTTCAAGCAGGAAAAAAATAATGTTATCGAAAACGACCGACCAACAATGGCTTGTTATTGATGGTATACGAATACGCTATGACAGAAAAGGCAAGGTCAATGCATCACCACTTGTGTTGCTTCATGGTCTTGGCGGATCATTGGAAACGTTTCAGGCAAACATAGACTTTTTTGCACAAGAATATGATGTTATTGCAATTGATTTTCCAGGATTTGGGTATTCAGATAAACCGGCAACCCGCTATACGATTCATTTTCAAGTCTTAAAACTCAAGCGTTTATTAGATCAGCTACAACTGGATAACATATACCTCGCGGGTCATTCAATGGGTGGTGCCATTGCCATTCATTTTGCCCATTTGTTTGCTTCGCGGGTGAAAAAACTCATTCTAATCTGCAATGCCGGGATGGATAAACAAATACATTATTTATTACGTTTATCTGCAATTCCCCTTTCACCTCTCATTTTTGACTTGGGGCACGTATCCGGCATTTCACAAATGCTAAAAAATTGCGTTTATAATTCGGATATTATTACGTCTGAATTGATTCATCTTTATCAGGATATATTTGAGCAGCACAATTCAGTTCATGCATATTTTAGTCAGCTTAAGTCTTTTGTTACAATATATGGGCAAGAAAAATCTTTTCTCATTTCAACCCGCGAAAAGTTGCCACAATTAATCATGCCAACTTTGATTATCTGGGGAAATAATGATCGCATTTTGCCGGTATCACATGCTAAAATAGCCCATGATAATATTCATAACAGTGAATGTATTTTTTTTGATAACTGTGGTCACATTCCCCAATTAGAAAAGCCAGAACAGTTTAATACATGTGTCCATCAATTTTTGGGGGCAACATCAAACAACAATTTTTCAAAAATCATGGCTGAAGGGGAATATTGAATTTTTTCATATATTTCCATACAGCGGTTCGACTGACATTTAATCTTCTGGCAACTTCAGCTTTATTCCACTGACATTTATCAAGAAGTTCATAGAGGAATTCTTTTGTTAATTTACGTTTCAGGGGGGACATTTTCTTTATCTGCATCTGATGAATATGCGGTGTCATCTGACGAATTTCAACCGGCAGGTCCAGAATGTCAATATTAGAATTGTTACATAACACAAAGGCATGTTCAATTGCATTTTTTAATTCCCTGACATTTCCGGGCCAGTTATAGTCCATGAGTACTCTCATTGCCTCTGATTTTACGCCTTTGATATTTTTATTGGTCTGTTTGTTTTGACGTTTGATAAAATCATCAATGAGCAAATGAATATCTTCTTTTCGCTTTCGTAAAGGCGGAACGTAAATGGGGAATACCTTCAAACGATAATACAAATCTTCACGAAATAAGCCCTCATTCACCAGGCTGTAAATATCACGATGCGTTGCTGCAAATATTCGAATATCTACTTTTCGCTTTTTGGATTCTCCCACACGTTCAATTTCTCTTTCCTGAATCACACGTAATAGTTTTATCTGAATATAGGGGCTGATTTCACCAATTTCATCCAGAAAAACAGTACCGCCATTGGCCTCCTCAAAACGACCAATACGATCTCGGATTGCGCCGGTAAAGGCCCCTTTTACATGGCCAAATAATTCACTTTCTAATATGGATTCAGAAAGTGCCGCACAGTTGACAATGGTTAAGGGATTATTTGCCCGCTCGCTGTTATAGTGAATAGCACCGGCCACCAGTTCTTTTCCTGTGCCACTCTCCCCGGAAATAAATATGTTGGCATGACTGGCTGCGGCTGCTTGAATCGATTGAAATACGTCCTGCATGACATGGCTTTTACCAATAATATTACCAAATCGATACAATTCGCCCAGGCGTAAGGAGGCATTTTCTGCTTTTTTTCGCGTGGCTTCCAGTTCGGTCATATCGGTGATTGTTTCAACAACACCGATGGCTTTTTGTTGGTTATCAAGGACAACGCGGGCACTTTTTAATACAGGAACAAAATAGCCCTCTTTATGTTTGAGCCGACATTCTTTGAGATCAAATTCACCCTGCGTGAAAATGCCGCATTGTTCTATATTTGAAGGACATTTTTTGCCAAAACAATCATCAAATTTGAGTATTGTACAGCTCTTGCCAGTCACTTCTTCTGATGAAAAGCCTGAAATCCGATGCATGGATGGATTCCACGTTGTAATAATGCCATTACTGTCCAGTGTAAAAACCCCCTCTGCCATTGAATCAAGCAGAAGGCTGGCAAACTCGTTTGCGGGTAATGGATATTGATTCTGACTGATAATAAATCCCCCTTAAACAATTAGATCGTCCAACTTTGATTTTTCTTGGCGGAGTTATTGCCATCTCATTCCCACGCTTTGCGTGGGAATGAGGAAAGTCCGACTTTTTTGGAATGCGCCCCTTAAAAAATTATTTATGTTGATTCAATCCCATGCCCTCTTAAACGTTTCAGCAGAATTTCAAAATAATCATTGTTCATCTGATAACGATCAAGTTCACATTGAGATAGTGCATGCTCAAATTTACTGGTATGATAATTATTTTCATCAACCAGATAGTATTCAAGATCCTGGAAAGCCTGTGAAAAAACGTGCAGTTTTGATGCTGTCTCATCTGAAAAAGCTGTTTGAAGCAACTCTCGCCATTCGTTCAATGGCAATGCATGAGATACCATTTTATGCGCCAGCAGCATATCAAAAACTTTTTGCACGGGAAAGGGATTGTTTTCTACGATATTGAACACCCTGCCCAACAAATATTCTTTCTCAGCAAAGCGTACCAGACTCTTGACAAGAAAATCGATAGGTGTCATTTCAAACCCCCAGTGTACAGGGGATGGAACATACTGGATGTGCATACATGTATTGATTAACATGGTTTGAAAATCATTGGCATTGTAAGCACCCGTGTTTCGATGGTGACCAATATTTCCAGGACGATAAATACTGATTTGCATCCCGCGGTCTATTGCCATCCAGACCATTTTTTCTGCAACCCATTTGGCCTGTTCATAGCCACCAATTAATTTATCTGCGTAGATATCAATATGACGATTTTCACAACAGTTTTCATTTTTTCCAATAAAAATGCCATTGGTGGAAATATAATGGACTGGTTTTAAACGATGCATACTTGCCAGCCGAAGAATTTCATGGGTGCCGTTCACAATTGAAGGCTTCATGACTTTATAGGAATAGACATAATTTACCAGTGATCCACAGTGAAAGATGAGATCAATTTCATCGGCCAGAACCGAAAAATCAACCTTTGACAGGCCAAACTCCGGGAGTGTCAGATCGCCAACAACCGGCACAATTCGTGACTCAATTTCCAGAGAGTAGAGATCGTATTGATACAAGGTATTTCGAATACGCTGCATGGCCAGTTGCGTATCTTTCTGCCGTGTTCTGATTAAACAATATACTTTAATTTCAGGAAATTTCCGCAAAAGTTCTTCCAGTAAAAATGCGCCAAGATATCCTGTTGCACCTGTCAGGAATACTGAAGACGCCTGATGAATCGGTGTAAAGGTTTTTACTGATGGTATCTGTATGGCAGGATCTAAATATGCATCAGATTTTATTGACACAGGTTCTATAGAATCATCTGCTTCGTTATTGAAAAAATCAATTAACTGAGACACTGTGGGATGTTCATAAATATCTTTAACCAGTATTTTTATTTTGTAAATGCGTTTTATCATGGGCAGTAATTGTACTGCTAATAAAGAATGGCCGCCATATTCAAAAAAATTATCCTGATTGGTAATGGTTCCAGGTGAAAGCTTTAATACTGATTCCCATAGCTTTCGCATAATATCGCGTTGTTCATTAATGGATGTGGGATCATTCAATACAATTTGGTCTGGTGCAATATGTTGACATTGTTTTGGGGCTTTTAATGATCGTGTGTCAATTTTACCACTGACCGGGTTGATCGGGATACGATCCAAAAGAACATAAACACCCGGAATCATGAAATGGGCAAGATGCGGTTTAAGATGTCTGGTCAACTCCGGGCATGTTGATGTTTCCGGATCAATGGTCCAGCAGAAATTGTCATCAGGTACCAGATAGGCAATCAATCGTTTATCTTCGCCCTCTTCGCCTTCAGTAACAACTGCACATGCTTTTACATGCGCATGGGTCAATAAGGCCGACTCAATCATTCCAATATGCACACTATAGCCTCTAATCTTGACCATGAAATCACATCGACCACATATTTCAAGGGTATTATTTTCATGCAAAATTGCCAGATCACCTGTCTTGAAATAACGTTCGTTTTCAATGGTTACAAATCGTTCCTGTGTTAAATGCGGCTTGTTCAAATAGCAAAGAGCCAGACATTCCCCGCCAATAAATAATTCACCGCGATTGCCTTTTTGCAGCACATTTCCATGCGGCCCCATCACTTTGATTGTGGCATCAGGCATGGGTTTACCTGCAAGACATATATTTGATGATGGCAATCTGGTGTGACGCATGTCTTCAAGACAAACGTCATGTGTTTCACTGATACTGTATAAATTATAAAGTGCAATTGATTCAGGCATCAGATCAAGTGCCTTTTTCAATAGTTTGCCAGTAACGACCTCACCATTAAGCCAGATCGTGTTTACTGTTGAAAATTTTTCATGAATTTGCTCGTGTGATGACAGCAACAGGATCGTTTCAAAAAGTGATGGGGTAAACAAAACCTCTGTAATTTGATTATTTGCCAGATAATTCAGTAAAGGTTCCGGATCATAAATGATATTGTCAGGAATAACAAAACAGGAACCACCTCGTAATAGTGGACGCAAACACTCCCATACAAAAAAAATATTGCATGCCACACGTTCGCCCGGGCCATAATCTTTTATGCCATATCGCCAGTAATAGGAAATGACCGCCCCGCGATGCGGGGCCACAATACCTTTGGGCTCACCTGTTGTTCCGGATGAATACACAATATAGGCAGGATGATCCAGTGTCATATCTGGAAAGGTATAGATCTCATCCTTATCCATATGGGAAAGTGATGTGGGATGAAGAGCAAAAAATGTGTCAAGCCCAATATGCTGTAATCGCTTTTCATGATGTGGTTGAGTCAGGATAACAACAGATTGTGTTTCATTAATAATATGTTCAATCAGGCGATCAGGATATGCCATATCTAAAGGTAAATATGCGGCACCAGCTTTGAGTATTGCAATCAGGGCAATTACATATTCAACGCTTTTATCCATAAAAATGGCAACAGTAGAATTGACATCAACACCTTTATTTTTCAAATATAAAGCCAGAATATCTGTCTGACGATCCAGGTTTTCATAGGTCAATGGTCGAGAGATATCCGCAACAGCAAGGGCATCCGGCGTTCTTTGAACCTGTTGGCAAAATAATTCATGCAGACAAGCAGATGAAAACTTCATAATTTCTCCTATTTGAACTAATAGGGCAATGGTGTACTGCCATCAAGATAGCCAAACAATCTGGGGGTCGCACCATTTTTTGTCAACGAACGAAAGGGTGAATAATCTGCGCGGTTGGTATCAAAGCCATTGAGATAATGCGCATTTAATAAATGTCCCCAGGCGTCTTTTCGCACATACATATCACCATCAATGCGAATGTTCCATAATTCCTTTCTTGGAGACAGCATTCCCAGACGTGCAACCAGATCATTTCCATTTGCAAAGTTTTCAATATAAGGCACTGGACGACCGGTTGCAGATCGCATATCTTGAATATATTCCATATTGTCTGCACAATTTGCAAATGTATATATTTCAAGTTTTTTCATGTTTTCAAAAGGGTTGACATATGCTTGCCCATGATCCTCAATTAACGACCTCAAAATATTGGCAGAAATAATTGTTCCTTGAGAATGGCCAATCAGAATCACACGTTCGATATTTGGATCATTCAACGCATTGGATATGGGTTCCAACGCTTTTTGAGCCGGACTCATACTGCGTTTCCATCGTTTGCCCACAGCACATTCCAGCAAATCCACCAAAATACTGTCAGTCGGGTTTTGAATTCCCACAATCCGTCGATGAAATAATTCATTTAAATACTTGCAATTCATCTTTGCCATATCTGTATTTGTTGCAATACCATTGATAAAAAACCAGGCTTCATTTGGAAAATTGTCATCACCAGCCTGTGAATTCTCCGGATAAGAAAATACATGGGTTTCTTTCAGAAAAAGTGTTTCTGGAATTGGCAGCCAATTGGCATAACGATATGGGATGGGGATTGGAAACAAGGAAACTTCTTCCAGATATTTTATAATTCGGGATAATTCTGTTGGGTCGAAAAAAGTATATTCTGAATAGGGATGATAAGGGGGAATCATTTGTTTTGGGGTTCCCATAATTGAAAAAATTTGGTTTGGTGGAACAAACCTTGCGGCATCCAGTACGGATCCCAATAATTTAATAATGTTTATAATTGGCATGTTTGACCTCCTAGGATTTATTTATTGAAATCAAGCGTTTCGCTGCTTCCAATTGTTGATATTCCTTCTGCATTTCAAAATATTGCTGTTGATCAACACTTGTTGCGTTTGTAATAGATTGCCAATCAACAGTTTTGCTCTTTACAAGGCGATCTAAGATTGAAAGCGTCGCTTTCATTTCACCACGTTTTTCACCTTCCATAATGTAGTATTGTGAAATGGTCTCTAGATATTCAGTCATATTGACCTCCTTTTTAATACGTTCAAAGGTTTTCTGAGATATTTTCTTATAAAACGAAACAAATTGTTCAATCAATAATAAAATATCTCGGGGTAATTTATCCTTAATTTGACTGACTGTCTGATAAATGTCTTTTACCAAAGATTCGGGATCAGTGTCTTTATCATTGGCCTTGAGTGCCAGCAATTTGCAAAGCAATGATTCTTTTTGGATCAATTCCCTGCTCATGTGGTCATGCGGCTTTGGATTAGATTGTGCCATGCGGTCCTCCTTTTATTTTTGGTTTAACTGTGTCTGATCCAATAGCGATAATACGCCGCACAGGTTCCTTCAGATGAAATCATGCATGGGCCAACTGGATTTTGGGGTGTACAGTTTTTTTCAAATAGTCTGCATTCTGATGGTTTGATCAATCCCATGAGTATCTCACCACATTGACATCCTTTTGGATTAATTGCTTCATCAATTGTTAAATCAAAGCGATTGTTTGCATCAAAATGGGCGTATTTTTCTTTTAGGACCAGACCACTGTCAGCAATTATGCCAATGCCACGCCATATGGCATCAGTAACGATAAAGACCTGATTCATAATATTTGTTGCTTTGACATTTCCTTGCTTACGAACTGCGCGGGGATAGGTATTTTCTATGGAAGGTTTGTTTGCTTTATACTGTAAAATCAGACGATGTATGGCATAAAGAATATCAAATGCCTCAAATCCAGCAATCACGGCACAAGTTCCATATCTGGAGGCTATATGTGAATAGGCAATCTCTCCAATAATTGTAGATACATGTCCGGGCAATAAAAATCCATCAATTTTAGTATCAGGATGTTGAATTAATCGCTCAAGTGCGGGAATAACACGCCGATGGGCAGATAAAATGCAGAAATTTTGAATGTTTTGAGCTTGTGCCATTAATATTGTTGCTGCAACAGCAGGTGCAGTGGTTTCAAAACCAACAGCCAAAAAAATAACTGTTTGACTGGGATTCTCTTGTGCCAGAATTAATGCATCCATTGGGGAATATACAACGCGAACATCATGTCCCTGGCTTCGTTCGTTTAACAATGTGGAGTGATTGGCTGGCACACGAAATAAATCTCCAAAGCTGGCAACAATTACATTTTTTTGTCTGGATGCCAGAATAAAACGATCCAGATCAGATTGAGGCGTTACACAAACTGGACAGCCCGGACCTGACAACAATTCGATTTTTTCAGGCAGTAAACTGCGTATTCCATGCTTAAAAATACTCATGGTGTGTGTACCGCAGACTTCCATTAAACATATTGGATCAGTTGCGTGACGGTTAATTTGTTTAATAATTGACTGTATGTCTTCTCTGGTTGGTACAAAAGACTTCATTAAATTATCACCTGAAAATTACATGGATTGTATTGATAATCCAGTGGCATTATGTTAATACTGATTTATTTTTATCAAATTTCGTCAGGCAAATTTTCATTTCGTCTGACCAATAACAATTACGCATTATTTTAGGAGAAAGTAAACACATCATGAAAACAAAAGCAAGAGAAATCATGGTAACAAATTTTGAATTAATCAGCGAGCATGCCCCTGTGGAACTGGCTATTTATAAAATATTGCATGGAAAAGTCAGGAAAACCGGGCATAAAACGATCAGTCTGCTCGTTGTCAATAACTACAAACAAATGGTTGGCGTTGTTTCTATGTTTGATATACTCTATCATCTTCGGCCAGACTTTCTCAATTATGGTATTGAAGGTGATGAAATCATGTGGCAGGGTCAAATTGAAGACCTGATTGATCGACTGGAAGCCAAGTCCATTCATGAAGTGATGAGCAGCCATGTAATGGGGGCATCACCTGATGATCACATCATTGTATTATTAGATAAAATGGTCAAACATAAATACAGGCGACTACCGATTATCGAAAACAATACGCCAGTCGGAATTGTTTATATATCTGATATTTATTATCATTTGTTTCATAAATAATTGAGACAAAACATCACACGCAATATTAAAACAAGGATTCTTTCGGAGTAAACTATGTCGAAAAACAGCAATGGCATGACAGCAACTGAGTATATTATTGCCCAACATGCCAATCGAGATCGGGTAAAACCCGGTGAAATTGTCAATGTTTCAGTTGATTTATGTATGTCGAACGATGCAACAACATTATTGACTGATAAAATCATGAAAGAACAAATGAAAACCCACAAGGTATGGGATTCTTCAAAGGTGGTCATTATTGTTGATCATCAGGTGCCGGCAGATTCAGTTGATACATCGCGTGTTCAGCAACAAATGGCTCAATTTGTAAATGACCAGGGGATAGAAAATTTTCACACTGCTGATGGTGTATGCCATCAAGTAATGCTCGAAAAATATATCTATCCCGGCGCATTGATTTTGGGTGCGGATTCCCATACATGCTCCTATGGCAGTATTGGCGCAGTATCTTCAGGCATTGGTTCTACAGATCTTGCCGCAATATGGGCATCAGGCGAAACATGGCTGAAAGTTCCGGAAACAGTACGATTCATTCTTTCTGGTACATTGCAGCCAGATGTTACGGCAAAGGATGTTGCCCTTCATATTATTAACCTTGTTCGCGCCAATGGCCTTACCTATAAAGCGATGGAACTTGCAGGCTCAGGAGTAAAATCTTTATCAGTTCCACAACGCTTCACCATATGTAACATGGCTGTCGAAGCAGGGGCAAAGAGTACAATGGTTATGCCGGATAAATCTGTTATAGACTTCTTTGAAGAACTGGAACGTCCAGTCAACAACGAATCGCTGTTTAATGATTTAGAAGATACCAAAAACAGCCCATGCCATTCAGAAATTCAGGTCGATCTCAATACATTGACACCTCAAATTGCATGTCCGCATTATGTGGACAATGTCCGTCCGCTTTCTGAAATTCAAGGATTAAAAATTGATCAGGCCTTTTTGGGAAGTTGTACCAATGGTCGAATTGAAGATCTTAGAGAAGGCGCGCAACTGCTTAAAGGTAAAAAAGTGGCAAGGAATTTAAGATTTCTGGTTACACCGGCATCAGTACGTGTTTACAAACAGGCATTGGAAGAGAATCTTATTTCCATTTTTCTCGATGCCGGGGCTATTGTTAATCATCCGGGTTGTAGCACTTGCTGGGGTGCGCATCAAGGGATACTGGCATCCGGGCAGAAAATGGTAACAACCGGCAATCGCAATTTTAAAGGACGAGCGGGATCGCCGGATTCTGAAATCTATCTGGCATCACCCGCAGTAGTAGTGGCGTCAGCAATAAAGGGTGAACTCACCCACCCAAAGGAGGTGCGATAATGGCTGTGGCATGGAAATTTGGTGATAATATTGATACCGATCAAATTATTCCTTCACAATATCTGGTGCTGCCAACAATCAAAGATATGGCAAAACACACAATGGAAACGCAAAACCCTGAATTTAGCAACCTTTTCAAAGCAGATGATGTTATTGTTGGAGAAGTTAACTTTGGATGTGGCTCCAGTCGGGAACAGGCACCACTGGTATTAAAAGAATTGGGCGTTCGCGTAATTATTGCACTGGATTTTGCCCGAATTTTCTTTCGAAATTGTATCAACAATGGCATTCTTCCCATTGAACACCCCTGTGCAAAGGAAATTTCAGAAAAAGATGAATTGCTGGTTGATCTTGCAAATGGTGAAATCGTCAATAAAACTCAAAATAAAACATGGCAGTTTAACAAAATTGATGGATATCTGGCAGATATCTTGAATACTGGTGGATTGGCAGCCTATATTGCAAGTAAAAAAGGATAATATATATGTCAGAGACAATACAAACAAAAGTCTGGAAATTTGCAGATGATATTGATACCGATCAAATCATTGCCACACAATATCTTGTTAATCCGGATATTCACGATATGGCAAGATATGCAATGGAGATACCAAAACCAGAATTTGCATCATCTGTTCAAAATGATGATATTATTGTCGCAAGAAATAATTTTGGATGCGGTTCCAGTCGGGAACAAGCCCCGCAGGTCTTAAAAACACTGGGTATAAAAATGATTCTTGCGGTTAGTTTTGCACGAATATTTTATCGGAATTGCATTAATCTGGGGATTCGACCTTATGAAATCGCACTTTCACAGTACAATTTATTTGAGGATCAAGCTATTGTTACATTTGATTCACAAAATAATTGTATTGAGGTAAACAATGAATCCATCAGCTTAAATCCATTTCCACCATTTGTGGAAAGCATACTGGCAGCCGGTGGACTCATCGCCCATGTCACGCAACAATTCAATACCAATCAGGAGAAAAAATGAGCCATACACTCACAGAAAAAATTTTAGCTCGGGCATCAGGTCATGAATATGTTTCGCCGGGAGATATTGTTGACGTTTCGGTGAATACAGCTTTTATTCATGATGTATTTATTTCTGGCGTTGTTGAGGAATTTTCCAAGTTACCACATAATAAAGTGTGGCATCCAGACAACATCGTACTCATTGCCGATCATGAAGTTCCCGCAGTTTCAGAATGGGCAGGAGAATGCTACAAAACCATGCTCACGTTTGCCAGCGAACAAAACATCAAGCGCATTCATATCGCCGAAGGGGTGTGTCATCAACTTATTCCTGAAAAGGGATATGTCGGACCCGGCATGGTTCTGGTAGGGACAGATTCCCATACCACAACACATGGTGCGCTGGGGGCATTTTCAACCGGAATTGGCACAACTGAAATGGCCGCAGTGTTGGCAACCGGAAAAATCTGGTTAAAAGTGCCGGAAACAATTCATTTTGAACTTAGCGGATCTCTATCAAAGGGGGTGTATGCAAAGGATATTGTCTTGTCCATGCTTGGAATATTGGGTGCTGAAGGTGCTACTTACAAAGCAATTGAAATATCAGGCCCTGCGGTAAAAAATCTCACAATGGCAGATCGGTTGACCATTTGCAATATGGGTGTAGAAATGGGGGCAAAGAATGCCCTGTTCGCACCAGATGCTACAACAATGGACTATATTAAGGAATCAGGTGCATCGGCATCATATATGGTCAATGTTGATTCACCAGAGTACGCGCAAACAATTCAAATGAATTTAAGTGATATTAAGCCCATGCTGGCATTTCCAAAGGGGGTGGATGATATCCATCCGGTAGAAGATGCCATAGGGACTGAAATTCACGAAGCCTTTATTGGCAGTTGTACCAATGGTCGGTATGAAGATTTTGTTGTGGCAGCAAATATCATTCGCGGAAAAAAGATTCCAGGACATGTCAGGTTAATTATTACGCCTGCATCCATGCACATTTACAAACGCTTGATTGAAGATGGTCTGGCACTGGATTTTATCAATGCGGGGGCAATGATTACCAATCCGGGTTGTGGACTCTGCTATGGAAAGCATGGTGGCGTACTATCCAAAACAGATGTTGCCATTGCATCAAACAACAGAAATTTTCCAGGGCGTTTAGGCCATAAGGACTCTCAGGTCTATCTGGCCTCTCCGGCAACAGTGGCCTGGAGTGCTGTTTATGGTAAGATTTCACTGCCTGACAATTTGTAATTCAAACTTCAGATTCTTTCATTAAGAGAGGCGTGAGATGTCATGGTTCATGAACCTGGCCATATATTAAGGAGAACAGGAATGAAAGCAATAAATCACATTTCGGACATATGGTGTCGTTTAAGATTAACTTCAAATCATGGATTATCCAAAACAACCATGATGATGATTAACAAATATTGCATATGGAATCAGATCATATTTTTCATAATTTGTTTTTGGGGTTTGTTTTTATGCAACGCTCATGGAAACATTTTCGATCAATTCAGCAGATATGTTGAAGAAAAAATTCAGACACACAATATACCAGGTGTTGCTGTTGCTATCGTTGAAGGAAATCGTGTTGTGTTTATCAAAGGTTTTGGATACAGGGATATTGAAGCAAAATTGCCAGTTAATTCTGAAACCTTATTTCATATAGGATCAAATACCAAATCAATGACCGCCCTTCTGGTGGCAGCCATTGTTGATGAAGGAAAGGCTGAATGGGACACACCTGTTATTCAATATTATTCTGATTTTGCATTAGACAACACCACTGCAACTGAACAGGTAACATTTCGTCATCTGTTAAGTATGCGCGCCGGTATTCCTGCAGATGCAGAAAATGATCTGATGGAAAGTGATGTTGCAAAAGATATTTTTGATATCATTGAATATTCTGACATATTAGGAAATCCCGGAGAAGTTTTTGAGTACAGCAATCTATCATCAACAGCGGCAGGTTATATTGCAGCCATTATAACAGGTAGTCCTTTGAATGAAGTATATGAAGGCTATACTCAATTACTGAAGGAAAAGCTCCTTTATCCTGTTGGCATGACAAATGCCTGTGTGCGTGTGAGTGAAGCGAAAAAGAATGACAATTATGGAAAATCCTATATCCTTGATAAAGGGATACCCAGGGTTGCTGTCAGTGAAGATGTTGATGGTGATCCTTTGGCCCCTTCAGGCTCCCTGAAAGCAAGTGCATCTGAAATGGCACTGTATTTATCTACTTTACTAAATCGCGGCGTCGCACCAAATGGAAACAGCGTGATATCATCAGAAAATCTCAATGAAACCTGGAATACTTATCTTGAAAACTATGGAATGGGATTTGAAAAACAGTTATACAACAATTATGAAATAATCGGTCATGAAGGTTCCTTTGACAATTATCTGAGTGTTTTTGGCATTTCAATTGATCTCAACATGGGATATGTTTTTTTAACTAATTGTGAAGATGCTTCGGAAGAATTAATCTCAGACGCACCTCAATATCTTCTGGATTTATATATTTCTGAAAAGCAAAGTATGAAAGGGGATATTGATTCATCACAAAACATTGATTTAAAAGATGTGATCCTTGCACTGCAAGTCTGTATCAATAAAACGACTTCTGTAAATAGGAATGCAGATGTAAACGCTGATGGCTGTATTGGAATTGAAGAAGCTATTTTTGGTATTCTGAAAATCTCTAATAGGCCTTAATGAAAACATCATAAATCAGTTGTTTTCAACTGACTTTGCCAACAACATGCAAAAAGCCCCAAGTTACAATGATTTCGCTCCTATCGGGGCTTTTAATCATATTTTATTTTTCAATAATTTTAGGAGGTTAAAAAACACCAGAACATAGTGCCCTTCGGGCAAATTTTAGATTAGCCTAACTTTTGTGCGCCTTCGGAAAGCCTGTTTGATATTTGCTTCAAGTACAGTCCCGCTTGCTAACGCGCGCGGCTCAGATTAAAAACTGCCGAAATTTTCAGAGCCGCGCGCGTTAGCAAGCGGAATTGCACTTGAACCAATATAAAGCACGATTTTGTTTTTCCGATACATTAAAATATCGATTAAATATATGTTTAAAATATTTTCCAGTGCATTGGCATTTTTGATGAGCAAGTCCCGATCAAATTGAAAATACAGGCTTCGTTTGGGCTGGTGTTTTGAACAAAAATGCCCAACAAGTTGTTTGAGTAAAGTTGTCTTGCCGCAACGTCTAAGCCCGCCGATACCCAATGACAGTGGGCTGTCAAGAATAGATACCAGCGATGAAAATATTCGCCTTTTAGGCCATTGCCATTCCAAAAAGTGTGATTGCTGCCAATATTTATTGAATGTATGTATTAGATATAACATCGTATTCTCCTAAAATGCATTTTAAAAAAAATTAATTTTTCTTAAAATGCATTTTAGGAAAATATTGTATCCAAAAAATCATTTATGTCAAGGAAATAATGTAAGATTATGATTTTGATTCGGGGATTTGTGTCTAAATATTGTAGGACAAGTCATCATTTCAGAAAGAATTTAATATATTCATTCTTAAAAACATCACGAAAATGACGCTCATGCCTGCGATAGAGCTTCAGTTGTTTCACAATGCTTTTTTTGCATCGTTGTCCGGGCGACAACATTAACGCTTTCCGGTAATGTCTTGATGCCAGTTCCCAGAATGATTCCTGTTTTACAAGATTCGCATGCGTTGCAGACCGCATATTCCAGTAGTTTGCAATTTCCATATGTTGGGAATAACTTTTATCTCCACAAACAATTGCGGCATGTTTCATTGCAATGTCAGATGATTCAATACGTTTTTGTTTTTGTTCCCCCACTTCATGATATTGCATTTGATGATATTCCCAGGCCAACCGAATGTGATATTCGGCTTCACAGGGATTGCTTTCAACAGCCTGTTCCAAAGCCTTTATAACTTGTTTTTGAACATAAAGCCATTCTTCTGAACTGCTGCTGGCAATCGTATTGCGGTACGCAATATGTTTCCAGGCAAGTTTATACCAATGTACAGGGTTGCCCGGATCCCAGAAAATGGCTTTCTGAATGGCTTCTTTTGATGGATTTTGATTACGATTCAAGGTACTGTTGGGAACTGTGTTACAATATGTTTCGGCAATAAAATGGCAGGTGGATATCAGTGTCATGGATACGAGCATCATCAGCAACATGATCCAGATAACAATATAACGAAATGTTAAAGGAATCTCAACGTATTCAAGACTGGTTTTTGATTGTTTTTTATATTTATATACATATAATGCCTGAAATCCTGTTGCACAAATGGCAATAAGGACCAACATGTTAACAGGAATATGCAATGGAAAATCAAATAATGAATGTGCAGATATGGATACGAAAATAGCAATGGGTGCTATTCCCAGGCAAACGGCTGAAGGAGATGTTCTTTTGCGAAACTGATAAACCATCTTCCAGATAAAGAATGATATCATAACCAATAGAAAAACCAATCCCAGCATGCCCATTTCTGAAATGAATTGCAGCCAGTCATTATGTGAATGCGTGATTGTAACCTGTTGATCCTTATCAGATTGATATCTGGCAAAAACATGTGTGAAGTTTGCAGGCCCCACACCAAACACAGCATAATCCTGAATTAAATTGATGGTTGAATGAACATAGCGTATCCGGCTTTCCATAGCACGTTGAATGGCATGAAAGCGATGTATCAGGCGGTCTTCTCCGATACTCACAGTAGAAATAAGGAGAATAAGACCCACCAGAATCATAACAAATCCCTGCTTTTTTGTACTTTTCCGACTTAAAAGTGCAACCATCAAGACAACTACACCTGGAAAAGCAGCGATTACAGCACCTCTGGAAGATGAAAAGAAAATACCAAGCCCCATAATAGAAGCGGCTGTGATACCAATTATTTTTTGATTCCATTGATATTCATTGGTCAAAAATCGTGTAAGTTTTTGTTTAAATGATGTGTGTTGTGTTGATGATTTCTGTCTGTCTGTTTGTGATGCACTATATGCCATACTTAATAACATCAGCATGCTCATCAATGCCGCAAAATGATTACGATTGATCAATGTTCCACAGGTATCATGTCTGTTTTTCAAAAATGCTTTGGGTACCCATAGAATATATCCCGAATCAATAAATGACTGGCTCAGCCCATATAGACTTTCAATTGTACCAATAACAATTAAGAACAGACATAAATTGTTAATGTTGTTTTTTTGTTTCAGTACCAGCAGCAATCCCCAAAAAAACAGGACATAAACCATGTACTGAACCCATGCATGGCGCACGGGGTAGTTGGTTACAGCAATTGTACCCCATTGGAGAGGCTTGCAATGAACAATATCCATCGGAGATTGTGCCAATGCATTCATGGTTGCGGATTCAGGGGATAATAGTTTGATTAAGCTTTGTGGCAGCGGAAAAATATATAATAAAATTAAAATACTAAAAAGGATAAATAAATAATTGATGTTGAGTCTGGGAATAATCAGCCGAATTGATTTTTTTTTCCAATGGATACTATATCGACAGAAGGCAATGATAATGCTAATATTCATGAATGTGTAAACGTAGGTATGTACTGCGCCAAAAAGTAGCATACTCCATATGAGAATTATTGCATAAATAAACATGACTCTTTAACTTTTTTTTGCGGTTGATTTTGATGTGGGTGCATTCCCAAAAAGATGTATATTCCAACGATAATTAAATAAGCGTTCATCTTCTTCAGCGTAATCCTGGTTCAAAAAAAGGAAGATATTTTATCAAATGAGGATCTTATTTTTTGAGCTATCCATAATAATAAATTCGCATAAGAATAGAAGTTTATCCAATTATAACAATCATGTCAATTAAAAACCCGGATATGATATAAATTATGATAATTTTTACTATTGACAATAACTAACAATCGGTTTAATCTGAAAATTCAATATGTGAATGTCTCTACGAGCTGGACACCTTATCTGACCCAAATTGATATTGACAATTTTGTTTCTGGCAGTACGTATTACGCAAATGTGACTGTTATTGATTCTGCTGGTAACAAAACCATGTATGCACCTGTAACAATCCAAACAGCCATATTTATTGAAGATACATAAGATTCTTTTTGCAAGAGTTATTATTATTACCTTTGGTGGGATAAACATTATTCCGCAGGGTAATAAATATATATACAAACATATTTTCAGGAGGCATTATGAAGCCACAATCAATAGGGAAAGAAATAGTTAGACAGCCTGGAATTCTGGTCTGGCAAGGAATGCCATCAGATCATTCCGGTGCTTACCACGTTATATTAAGTGTTGGTATTAATGGAATACCTGTTGAAGTCGGAATTGAAAATCCAGACTGTTGCAGGTTGGAAATACCAGGATTGATCGATAGTGGATGGGAGCCCAAATCGGAAAAAGTGGTTGCAGAGTTTTTTGAATTGGCTGAAACCTGCCGTCCCAAAAAAGGGGTTTATTTCAATGAGGAAGCTGTAAATACGATTTCGGATCTGGCAGAAAAACTTCGCTCTTTCAGCCATGAATTAGAGCAATTTTTTAATGACCCTTCCAATATTCCTACAAGTATGGATTCATGCGAGGATGGCTCTCTGTTGATTTACAGTCGGATTGAAAACCAGATTGAATCTGAATTATATAAAGAGCTTTTTGATCCCCGACCAAGTGATATGAAAAAATTATCTGCACAGTTTTCCAGGATTAGGCAATTTATGTCGTCTGGATCCGTTTCCGATGGATTTGTCCAGTTCATTACAAGTGAAGAATGGCTTCGGGTTGATGGTCTTGCCGATATTTTTTGTTGGTGGCTTTGGGATACACCACAAAGAATGGTTCGTAGAATTAGCGATGGTTGATTATCGTTAAGATAAAAAGGATTTCATAAAATGAGATTTGTACGTCTGCCTTTTGGAGATTGGTATTATTTTTCAGGGGAATCGCTCAATATCGTCAAACTTGCTCATAACCCGAATGCGTTATGGAAACCTGTTCATATCTCTATTGCCTTGACATCGAAATGTGAAAAGGGGTGTAATTTCTGCTACGCAGAGAGTGGTCAAAATGGGGAAACACTCTGGACAATCGAAAATGTTGTCAAAATGGTTGAAAGTTGTGATCAAAATGGTGTTTTTGCAGTAACCCTGGGCGGAGGCGAACCTGTTCTTTGGAATGATCAATCTGCAAAGGCAGATTTTTATGATCTCCTAAGCGAATTAAGTGTTTTCAACTGTGATATTTCATTTACAACATCCGCTGTACCGATGGTAGACTGGACAAGAATACCCCATACAATACTTCCACGACTCTCCTTGCATCATCATCATGAAATCGGCCTCATCATTAATGAAATAAAAAAAGCAAGAGAATCCTGGGGAAGTATTCCATCTATAAATTTGCTGGTCCGAAATGGAGAAATTGATGATTTATTGATTGCATCTGAAAAACTGGCGGAAACAGGGGTGAGAGATTTTTTGCTTTTGCCTTTAAGGCCAAGTGGAAGGGCTTCAGGTTTTGGTTCCAAGCTTATTCCGACAGAGGACGAATTAAATCAGCTTGTGCAGTCGTTTCCGGTACAAAATGTCAGGCTCAGTTCATGCTATCGGCTGGAAAATCAGAAAGATACTTTTTTGGGATGTGGTGCTGCTAACTGGTTTGTAAGTATAGATGAGAAACTATGCATTAAATCATGTTCTTTCATTAAAACCGGAATATTGCTTTCAGATTTCGATTATAAGGAAATTCTTAACGCACTTCCTTTTCTGAACCGCCTAGATTGTTACAGCAAAATCAAATTTGAAACAAATCCGGAAAACCCTCCAGATTGAAAGGAAACTGATCTTATGAATACAATTATCAATCCGCATGCAATGTTTATTGAAAATATTTTTTCTCGTTTAGAAATTGTTGTTGATTTTATCAAAAATTACCTTCCGGAACCTGTTGTAGCTCAGCTTGATCTAAGCACCGTTGAATTAGAAAGGAAATCTTTCGTTAATATGCAGTTAAAAAGTACGCAGGCGGATTTGCTTCTTAAAGTTCAAACAATTGATAAAAAACAACTTTTCATTTATATATTGCTTGAACATAAGAGTTATATTGATCGTTGGGTTTTATTTCAATTGTTGGGATATATTGTTCAAATTGGTGATCGAGAGCGGATGATCAACAAGGTAAAACGAAAAAGAAAACGTGAAGACAATAAAGCCAATAATCGACCTGAAAATGAAGGCATTGAAATTGAATATTTAGCACCGGTCATTCCAATTATCGTGTATCATGGACAAAAAGATTGGAATATGCCCAATCACTTGTCCGAACTTTACCAATGCGATGATCAATGCAAAAGTTTTATACCTGATTTTAAATTTTTAAACATAAACTTACGCAATTATGATGAACCACAGATCAAAGGTTATGTTTATTTACAGGTCGCACTATTGATCATGAAATATTTTTTTAGCGATGAATTGCGTCATAAGCTGCCAGAAATTTTGGCTTTGCTTGCTGATCTCATTCAACAAAAAACAACGATTGAATTTTTGAGTATCGTATTGGAATATATCGGGACCAATCAACTTTGCGATGAGGAATTTATTAAAGAAAGCCTGGATAAGGCTTTTGATAACAGAGGAGAACAAATTATGTATTCTTTAACCGATACATTGATTGACAGGTATGCGTTATCCGATAAATGGATCAATCAAGGAAAAATGGAAGGTAAGAAGGAAGGTAGAAAGGAAGGTAGAAAGGAAGGTAGAAAGGAAGGTAAAACAGAACTTCTATTTTTCCTCTTTGAAGAACGATTTGGTAACATACCGAAACAGTTAAAAAAACAAATTAATCAGGTGGATGATTCTATCATTGAAGATCTGACGCGGTCATTTCTGAGATTTCAATCAATTAATGATTATTACCTTTGGTGGGATAAACATTATTCCGAAGACTAAACAAAGTTGGAGAGACAAACAGGAAAACGTCGATAAAATCATGAATAATTACAAAATTTTTACAATAACACTGATTGGCATTGCAATAAGCCAGATAATTTCAACGTACCATGTGTATATGGCAAATATTCAATTAGCCGATCAAGTTCAATATTTACAGGCCAATGGCTATTTTGTTGTTCCCAATATTCTCGTTTTACCACAATTGCAATCTTTTGATACTGCTTTTATTGGTGGACTTTTTTTTACTGGAACAATTGGCCTGGGAATTATAAGTATCTCTCTTTTTATCTCATGGTTTTGGATAAATATCACCCAAAAGAAAAAAATATTCTTGTTTATTATATTTCTTCAATGGATTCTTTCAATATATTACGCAAATATGAATGGCCTGAGTGAATTTTCATTGTATTTAGGCATTATGCTGCCATTATTATTCGCAATTATTTTAGTTATGTCTGAGAAATCTATTCAATTTATTCCCAATCCGAAATTATTCTGGTGTTTACCCATTATCTTCATGTTTATTGTGGGGTTTGGCACTGGACGCTCTGTGTCATTTCTTTCAATCAGGGATTATTTATTATTGCCGAATGGTTTGGGGTATCAATTGAATGACCTGTATTATCGCTATACACTGTACCCCGGTGAAATAATTAAACCTTTTGCACTAAAGCAACAAAAGACCTGCTTTATTTACGCTCAAAGAAATGATGCAAAACGCTATATCAAAGCTGTTGAACGAAAATGTATTCTGTACGATTATTTGCCTGTTTCTGACGAAAAAATGGCTGATCTCGTATTAAAAATTGAACCGCCACAAATTTTGTTTCAAGTAGAAAAAAACACTGTTGTGAAGGCAGATGTTATGATTTTTTTGCGTGAAACAAAATCCATTTTTACTCAATTTTCAGAACAAACTGATGTCAATGACTTTTTTCGGATGTGTATTCTTTTGTCACTGGTTTTATGTGTGCCCATTTTGTTATATATAATTATGATGCATGGACTTCTTGGTCTTTTTTATTTAATGCGGATACCGGCCTTTGTATGTCAATGGCTGGTTGTAGGTATAATGTTTGTATTAATAGGTATGGTTATTTTGCAAATGCCAGAAACATTTTCCCAAAATGCCAGTCAAAAAGATTGGCAACATGCTTTAAAAAATGCATATCATCAAAAGGACTGGCGAAAGGCTGTGGTTTTATTGCAAGAAAATCATTTTACACAAACCAGAGATAACTATCAGTTGGCTTTGAAATGGTTACATCAGACCAATCATCCTGTTTTAAAATACTGGTTGATTCGATTCCTTTCAGATTCAAAAATATCAACAGATAAGGCGATTTTTTTAAACTATCTTTCTGATCCGAATATAAATGTGGTCTGTCAGGCATTATATGCCCTCGGACGACAACGGGATCGTAATCTTATCCCCCCCATTCAGACATTTGTTAAGGACTGCCCTCATTGGTACTTACAAATGTATGCGTATCGTGCATTAAAACGATTGGGATGGCGAAATTATCCACATGTTGAAAACAAATAGAATCAAAGGTTCTGAGTCTTTGTCAGGAAAAACGCAAAGCGTGGTAACGAGAAACGATTCTTGATTTTTTTTTCCCACTCATTGCGTGGGAATACTTTGCGCGCCATGTATGTGTAAAATAGTACACGAACAATTAATTTGGTATTTACCCCGAACTCTGTGATTATTGGTCAAGAATGTAATACAGTTTATTCTTTTATCCCGCTGCAAATTTTTAAATTTTCAAGTAAAGTTAATAAATCGTTACTTTGTCCGGTTGATAATTCTTGTATGACCCTTATGGCGTCTATCAAACATTCATTTGGTCTCATATTATTTGGATGAATATAGACATCAACATTATAACTCATCATATCATGATATGTGAAACCGCCTTTGACTTCATAAAACGTCTCATTGATACGATATTTTACGATATTAACCGAAGTTTTTCCAATATTGTTTAACACTTCAAAGTTCAACACCAATACATTGCCAATTTCATTCATATATGGATACATAGTAGAATAATGAAATAAAATAGATTCACCATCAGGTGAAGTTTCTAACAATTGAAAATCAATGTCAGCTAATATTGTCTGAGATTTCTCCATACCGATCAAGCGCAGATTTTCAGGATTGTATTGAATTTCAATTTCAAGTCCAGCAATAGTGTATGATTCACTTAATACTACAGGTATTTGCAATGTTTCTCCCTGCATTTTGGAAATTAAAAAGGGTGCGTCATCTTTTTTGCGGCTTTTTCGTATGTGATTTTCCGGCCATTTCCCAGTAACATCATTCAATGCCGCAATAGTTTGTGATTTACTTGAAATGATAGGCTTTTGAAATGTTTCTCCTTGCTTTCCG
>Ga0272440_1000059_pt1 | contig 92957 bp, 72 predicted proteins | sample SSMMMBAug17_FD_192440 | JGI IMG/M metagenome (GOLD analysis project Ga0272440, IMG submission 192440) | Marine sediment archaeal communities from Little Sippewissett salt marsh, Falmouth, MA, United States - SSM-MMB-Aug17 | ecosystem: Environmental > Aquatic > Marine > Wetlands > Sediment ... | reverse complement strand
AATAAGATGAAATAAGACACTTTTAAATCATCTTATTCATCTTCTTCAGCGTAATCCAGGTTCTAAAAAAGGAATGCAATTAATTAAATGGGGAACTTATTTTTCGAGTATTCCATAGCCGTTATAATATAGACCTTTCAATAGTTTTAGTTTGACAGTTCACTATGAAATTGTGTAATATATCCTGTTTAGATAAAAACATTGGTTGTAGATTCTGTCAGTGTCTCGATTGTATTCTTAATCCAGGCACTGACAATATCTATAACTGATGTTTTATTATTATTAGATTTTAGGAGAAGAAATTATGAAACAATCTCAAAACCAACAAGAAACCGAGAAAGGATCCATGACTGTCAAACAAGGGCTGGCGCAAATGCTTAAAGGGGGTGTCATCATGGATGTTGTCACACCCGACCAGGCAAAGATTGCTGAAGACGCCGGCGCAGCCGCTGTAATGGCACTCGAACGTGTGCCGGCTGATATCCGTGCAGATGGCGGTGTGGCCCGAATGTCTGATCCAGGCTTGATCCGGCAGATAATTGAATCTGTTACCATTCCGGTCATGGCGAAATGCCGCATCGGTCATTTTGTTGAAGCCCAAATATTACAACAAATTGGTGTGGATTATATTGACGAAAGTGAAGTGCTTACGCCGGCTGATGAAAGCTATCATATCAACAAGCATGATTTTACAGTCCCTTTTGTTTGTGGATGCCGCAATCTTGGCGAAGCACTCAGACGTATAGGTGAAGGTGCTGCAATGATTCGCACCAAAGGTGAAGCTGGAACGGGTGATGTTGTCGAGGCTGTCCGCCATGCACGAACAGTGATTGGTGAACTTCAAAGACTTCAGCATATGCGCGATGATGAACTCATGACCTATTCCAAAGAACTGGGCGCACCTTATGAATGGATAAAAGTTGCCAAAGAACAGGGGCGAATGCCTGTCGTTAACTTTGCTGCCGGTGGTGTTGCAACCCCTGCTGATGCCGCGTTGATGATGCAGCTGGGCGTTGATGGTGTATTTGTAGGTTCTGGAATTTTCAAAAGTGGAGATCCCAAAAAACGTGCGAAAGCTATTGTGGATGCGGTTACACATTTCAACAATCCTGATATTTTGGCCAAAATCAGTGAAAACTTGGGTGCGCCAATGGTTGGTATCAGCGTAAGGTCTCTATCTGAAAGCGAAACACTTGCAAATCGAGGTTGGTAAATGTAATGAAAGTTGGTGTATTGGCACTTCAGGGAGCCTTTTTAGAACATCAAAACATGCTTGCAGGTCTTCATGTGCAAACAATTGATGTTCGTTTACCTGAACATCTTGACAAAATTGATGGTCTGATTATTCCCGGCGGTGAAAGCACGACTATCGGTAAACTCGCTGATGCTTACGATTTGATTGGATCGATTCAGGCATTCGCAAAAAACAGACCTGTTTGGGGAACCTGTGCTGGCATGATCTTTATGGCAAAAAAAATTGATCATGCCAATCAACAATTATTGAAAATAATGGATATTCAGGTTCAACGTAATGCTTTTGGGCGTCAGGTGGATAGCTTTGTAACATCATTGGATATACCTGAGATGGATGGCAGTCAATTTCCGGGCATATTTATTCGCGCACCTGCTGTTGTTGATTATGGCCCGAATATTCAAATTTTGTCATGCCTGTCTGATGGTAAAATCGTGGCTGTTAGAGAAAATAGAATGCTGGCAACAGCCTTTCATCCAGAATTAACTGATGATAACCGATTTCATCAGTTCTTTCTGGATATGATTGACTCTTAAGAATAACCCTAATTGTTTCATATGAGGAGCGGATCATGAGCAAAGATCAAACTGTTGAAATTAAATGTCCTGGATGTGGATATACAAAAATTGTCAGCGTTCCAAAAGAATCTATTCCAGTCTGTCCCAAATGCAAAAAACAAATGTTGATTAAAGAGATTTTGCGTGAGGGAAAATCATATTAAGTTCACATTTGCAAAAGTCAGATCGTTCGGACAAGTCTGATTGGTCAGACTTGTCCGATTGAGGAACTTATTTTTTGAGCATTCCTAAAAAAATTTTTATTCATTATGTAATAAACAAGGATGCAAGATATTCAATGTAATAAACAAGGATGCAAGATATTCAATCAGAAATAATACAAAGGAGAAAATCAGAATGAATTATCGAAAAAGCATGATAACCTTTATCTTCTCGCTGTTTATCGTTTCAACAGCGATAGCGGCAGACATTGAACTGGCAAAAAAATCCACCCTTGAAGCCATTTTAAAACGCGGTGAACTTCGTGTTGGCTTTGAAGCGGGTTATATGCCATTTGAAATGACCGACAAAAAAGGTAATTTTGTTGGTTTTGATATTGATGTGGCAAAAGAAATGGCAAAGGCCATGAAAGTTAAATTTGTGCCGGTGAATACAGCATGGGATGGCATTATCCCTGCCTTAATTACCGGAAAATTTGATATAGTCATGAGTGGTATGACCATTACCCAGGAAAGAAATATGAAAATTAATTTTGCAGATCCTTACATTGTTATCGGTCAAACCATTCTGCTCAACAAAAAACATGAAGGAATTGTTGAATCCTATAGAGACCTTAATGCACCAAAATTTACAGTTGTTTCCAAACTGGGCACGACGGGAGAACAGGCCACAAAAAGAATGATTCCAAAGTGTACATACAAATCATTTGAAACTGAAACAGAAGCCGCAATGGAGGTTGTCAGTGGAAAGGCAGATGCCTATGTCTATGATCTACCCAATTGTGTCGTTTTTCTGGCCCAGCAGGGTGCTGGAAAACTCGCATTTCTGGATAAACCTTTTACCTTTGAACCTTTGGCATGGGGCGTTCGCAAAGGTGACCCGGATTTTTTAAATTTTCTCAATCATTTTTTGCGTCAAATTAAAAATGATGGCCGATATGATCGCATCTATCGAAAGTGGATTAAAAATACGCGCTGGTTAAAGAATATTCAATAATCAAGCAAAAGGGGGAAGACGTGCAGCAATTATCAGATAGATATTCCTATTATTTCTGGGTGGGGGTGTTTTTCATTATGATGTTTGGTTTGCTGGGATTAATGTATTATTCTGCAACCAATATCGACTATGTCTGGCGATGGTATCGCATTCCACAATACTTTATTTCAAATGAAACCATTGAAATTCGTTCGGAAATCCAGGGTGAAGTTTTATCGATTACTGAAAAATCCGGCATGTCAACAATTGTTATCCAGGATGAATATTCAAATGATAAGGAAACTTATACCGCTCCAACCAAATCTGTCTTGATCAGCGAAGGTGATTTCATTTCAATGGGTGATGTGCTTGGGACAGTCAAGGAAGTTCGTGCCGGAATCATGCTTTTAGGCTTGTGGATTACCCTGAAGGTCAGTATTATTGCAATCATCGTGGGAATACTGATTGGCTTGATTGGTGGACTTGCAAGAATTTCTGACAATCCTGCCCTGAAATGGTCGGCAATCACTTATATAGAATTGATTCGTGGTTCCCCACTGCTGGTTCAAATATTTATCTGGTATTTTGTATTGGGGACATTGATCAACACAATGCTGAACAATCATGGAATCCCCCAGGTTCCCCCGCTATGGTTTGGTGTTGCAGCACTTTCTACTTTTACCGGAGCCTATGTTGCAGAAATGGTTCGGGCGGGTATACAATCTATAGACAAAGGACAAACTGAGGCTGCCAGATCCCTGGGATTAACTTATCCTCAGGCCATGATTCATGTGATCATGCCACAAGCCTTGCGACGCATTCTTCCCCCGTTGGCCGGTCAATTTATCAGTCTGATCAAGGATTCTTCCTTGTTGGGAATTATTGCCATTCGTGAGCTGACAAAAGCAACACGGGAAGTTGTCACCAGCAGCCTTCAACCTTTTGAACTATGGTTTATTTGCGCGCTGTTGTATTTAATTTTGACATTTTCATTGTCCATGTTTGCGCAATATCTTGAACGAAAAGCCGGATAGATATATCCTAAGGATAGAAAAGGACGCTCAATGATACGTGTAACAAATATCAACAAAACTTTCTATCTTCCTGAGCCGATGAAAGCCTTGAATAACATATCCTGTCATATTAAGGCCGGTGAGGTGGTTGTTATTATCGGGCCATCAGGTTCTGGAAAAAGTACGCTGTTAAGATGCCTCAACCGATTGGAAAAACCCGATCCAGGCGGGCATATATTAATAGATAATATTGATATCATGTCCCCCAAAACAAATATTAATAAAGTCCGTGCTGAGTTGGGGATGGTGTTCCAATCGTTTAATTTATTTCCGCATAAAACAGTCCTGGATAATATTAATCTGGCACAAATAATTATTCGAAAACGCAGCAAAGCTGATACCGAAAAACGATCCATGGAACTATTGGAAAAAGTAGGAATTCCCGATAAAGCCGGTGTGTATCCGGGGAACTTGTCTGGTGGTCAACAACAACGCGTTGCCATTGCGCGCGCATTGGCAATGGATCCAAAGGCCATGTTATTTGATGAGCCCACTTCTGCACTGGATCCCGAAATGATTGGTGAGGTTCTTGATGTCATGAAAACGATGGCGCGTGAAGGCATGACAATGGTTGTTGTCACCCATGAAATGGGTTTTGCACGCGAAGTGGCAGATCGGGTTATTTTTATGGATAATGGCGCAATTATTGAAGAAGGGACGCCCGAACACTTTTTTTCCAACCCGACCCATGATCGGACAAAATTGTTTTTGGGGCAAATATTATAACGCAATGCGTAATTGCAAAGGAGAAAAATATGTCGCACCAGTTAGAAACATTATCACTGCATGCGGGGCATACACCAGATAGTGATACTGGTTCTCGTGCAGTACCCATTTATCAAACCACGAGTTTTACATTCAAGGATGTTCAGCATGCTGCTGACCTCTTCGCGCTAAAAACGCCTGGTTATATTTATACGCGTATTATGAATCCCACCACCGATGTTCTGGAAAAACGACTGGCTGCCATTCACGATGGTTCTGCTGCCATTGCGACAGCTTCAGGGATGTCGGCCATTTTTTTTGCCATTACAAGTATTACAGGTACAGGCCAGAACTTTGTATCAGGCTCAAATCTTTATGGTGGCACACATACCCTGTTTGAACATACACTCAAGCGTTTTGGTATTGATGTTCGTTTTGTGGATTCTTCGAATCCCCAAAACTTTGCCCGGGCAATCGATAAAAACACACGCCTGATCTTTACTGAAAGTATTGGTAACCCGAAATGCAATGTCGATGATCTCGAAAAAATTGCCCAAATTGCCCATGATCACAAAATCCCTTTTATGGTCGATAATACTGTTTCTGCGCCGCCTGTTTTCAATCCTTTTGATATTGGATGTGACATCATTGTGTATTCATTAACCAAAATTATTGGTGGGCATGGAAACAGCATTGGTGGTGCAATCGTAGAAAAAGGTTCCTTCAACTGGGGTGACGCCCAAAAATATCCAGAAATCACATCGCCTGATTCAACCTATCATGGTGCCAATTTCTGGGAACAATTGTGTACTCTGGAAGGCACCCCATGTACCGCATTCATTACAAAAATCAAAACAGGTCTGATGCGCGATATAGGTGCTGCCATTGCACCTTTTAACAGTTATTTGATTCTTCAGGGAATCGAAACACTGCCATTGCGGGCCAAAGCACATTGTGAAAATGCCATGCGTGTCGCTCAATTTCTAGATCATCATCCGGCAGTCAAATGGGTTAATTATGCCGGCTTATCCAATCATCCGGATTATGAACGCGCAAAAAAATTATTCCCATTGGGACCGGGAGCAGTTTTTGGATTTGGCATTCAAGGAGGGCGTGATGCAGGTAAAAAAGTTATTGAATCCCTCACATTATGTTCCCATCTGGCAAACATTCTTGATGCCAAAACATTGGTAATTCATCCGGCATCAACCACGCATTCGCAATTGACCGAAAAAGAACTGGCTATGGCGGGGGTTGAACCAGATATGATTCGAATATCTGTAGGTATTGAACATGTGGATGACATTATTGCTGATTTAGATCAGGCGTTAAAAACGTCACAAGCGTAATTTTTGCCCGAAAGAGTAATCCTGGATTTACAGGGAGGGCTTTTCATGTCCATAACAGATAAAAATCGAACCCAAAAGATACTTCAAGAGGTGTTGGAAAGTATTGAGCACCTCAAAAAGGAAAAAAAGTCTCAAATTAAATACTTAAAACTGATTGCAGACAGTGGTATTCAAATATCTGAGATGATCGAGAATTCGTTGGATATATTCAAAATGGAAGAAAATACCTATGAATTTGAGCCCTGCCCCTGTAATCTTGTTGAGATATTCCAAAAACTGACAGCCGATTTGAGCAGACTGATTCGCCAGAAAAATCTTCAAGTGGAATATTTTATTAATGATCAGCCAATGTGTGATGATCATGCGTTTTGGGTTTCTGGTGAATATCGGCTCCTGCAAAATTTGTTTGCCAATCTGATCAAAAATGCCATTGAGGCCTCCCCCCTGAATAAAGGGGTACGTGTTGATATTGACTCTCAAGATGAAAATACTGCCATGATTCAAATCCATAACCTGGGTGTTGTGCCGGAAAACATTCGGGATCGCTTTTTTGATCGATATACAACATCAGGCAAAAAGAGTGGTACAGGTCTAGGAACATATAGCGCGAAACTCATAACAAGAACCCATAATGGTAACATTCGGTTTGAAACTGACGAAACAATGGGAACAATATTATTTGTCACCTTGCCTTCATCAACCAGACCTGAAATTGATATAAATGCAGAAAATAATAAATCGGCACCAGACAAACTGACAGGTTCTGTTTTAATTGCAGATGATAACCTGATCAATCAACAGGTATTAAAAGGTCTGCTGGAAGACCATCCCATTCAACTGGATATGGTTGAAAATGGAAAGGAAGCCGTTCATCAGGTAATGACCAGCAAATATGATTTGATATTTATGGATATGGAAATGCCAGTCATGGATGGTCGTGAGGCCATAAACATCATTCGGCAAGATCATGCTTATGATGATTTACCAATTATCGCATTGACAGCACATAATCTTGCACTTGAAGATTTCAATCAAAAAGAGAAGATCATAAACGATATCATCATTAAACCAATTCAACCAGAGCAATTGTTTAACGTGCTTCGTCAATACCTCAGTGTTGATTCCAAAACAGATATTCCAGAAATAAAAGATACACAGCCTGAAACTGAAAGCCAACAAATATTAAATTTTGATCAGGCCTTGCAGCAATTGATGGGAAAACGTTATTTGCTGGAAAATGTCATGAATGCTTTCAGGAAGGATCATTTTAATGCCTCGGATGTCATTAAACAATTGATTGACAGCGACCAACTGGCAACAGCACATCGTCGGGCTCATTCATTAAAAGGTCTGGCAGGTACCATTGGCGCGAAAATGATTCAAGGATCTGCCCAGGAGTTGGAAACAGCTATAAAAAATAAAATGTTTTCCAGGTTTGATCAATTGTTGAAATCTCTGCAAAATAATATTGATCCTGTCATAGAAAGAATTGATCAAATCCTGCCAGCAAATCTTTCTCAAGAAACAGATGACCCGTCGATTTCCCATGAGATTTCTGTTCAACTGGACGCGCTTGAAAAAAATATGAGTAACCTGTACGCCTTGCTTGCGGACTGCGACTCAGAGGCCAATGACGCCTGTGATCAATGTTTGCCCGCGCTGGAGTATCTCACACAAAATACGAACGATCGCCCACTCCTTGATCAGTTAAAGAATTGCCTGAAAAATTATTTGTTTGATGATGCAGCATTCGTCCTTGAAGAAATCAGCGAAAAACTGGGTTTAAAGATTCAAAAAGATGATAGACCATCTGATTGATCATTGATTTTGCCCGGTCGTTTCTTTATAGTTCTGCTAAAAAATAGGCTTTTCGAAAATATTCACTTTTTTCGTATGAATATTTGAACTTTTTTACATTTTTTGATATGAAAAAATGATGAAAAGAACAAACAAAAATTTTTCAAGGCAATTATAAGCTAGGAAAAACCAAAGTTGGACGATCATTTAATCAGAAAATTGAAAGAAAATTTATGAATGCAAAACAAATAATGGCTGTTATATTCATTATTATTCTTGGCGCAACATACTACTATTTAACGTTGAAAGAGCGTCCTGATGATTTAATTGCAATTGTAGGCAGCCAGAAAATTACGATTCAGGATTATGAGACAGAAATGAAAAGGCGCAGCAGCCATCGAATAGCCCGCCTGAATAAAAAGCAATTACTGGATGAAATGATTCTAAGATCTTCAATGGTTGATCAAGCATTGCAATCACAAATCCATCAACAAAAAGATTTTATTCGAATGTATGAAAATTTGCTTATTGGTCAATATAAAAAGCAGTTTCTAAAACCACAGGTTGATACAGTGGATTTGACTTCAGAAGAAATTCAGCGACATTACTCTGAAAATATTAATAAGTATACTCAGCCCAAAAAAATTCGCCTGGCATTAATTCATATGAAAACACACGCCAAAATGAATGAATCCAAAATACAGCAAATCTCAGAAAAAATGAATGAAGCACTCAATCAAGCAAGAAAGCCAGTGAAAGGAAGAGGTTTCGGTCGTCTTGCGGTTCAATATTCTGAAGATCAGGTTTCTCGCTATAAAGGTGGAGACATTGGATGGATTTACGAAAATCGATCTTATCGATGGGATGAAAAAGTGCTTAACGCTGGTTTTGCATTAACAAAAATCGATGATGTCAGTGATATTATTACAACTGATAAAGGACTGTACATTGTCAAGCTGATGGACAGGAGACCATCCGTAGTAACCCCTTTTAACAAAGTGAAAACAAGAATTCGCCATAAACAATTACTTGAGAAAAGAAAAGAAACCGAAAAAAATTTTGAGAAGCGCATTCGAGAAAAAACACCTGTAACAATCTACCAGGATGTTTTCGATAAAGTAAAGATTCCTGAAAAACAGAAAGAAAATAATCAACCCCCTGTCCCATTTTAATAGAAAATCCTGGCGATCCGCCGGTGATAATTCATGAAAACGCTAAAATAGTAAACAATACATATATGAAAAAAATAAAGTACAGCATAACTGTTTTTGATACTATTATATTTTGAAGCATGTCAGCTACCACTTTCTAATGGCACAAATCTTGCTCAATAATCTTCACATCTTAAAGCATAAAAACAATTCAACATTGTATAGAATTGTTATTGGAAAGCCAAAACCAATACGTTCAAATAATCCAATATGAGATCAGTCTTTCATAAGACGAGATTTTCAATTCCCCGCGATGATTGGAGAATCAAACATGCGAAAAAATTCAACGCTTGTATTCATGATCATTCTGATCTTTTATTCATCAATTGCGATGGCATCAAAAGATCAAATTTATTTTGACCTGGGTGCTTTTGCATTTCAGGAAGGCGATACTAAAACAGCGCGTCAATATTTTGAAAAAGCCTTGATGTATTCATCAGAAAGCCCCCTTTATTTGTATTATCTGGGAAAAACAGATCTGGCCGAAGAGAAATACGATGCGGCACAAAATAGGTTTGCCATTGCCTGGCAGCTTGCACCCGACCTTCCTGGACTGGCCTTTGATATGGCATCCGCTCATTTTTATCAAAAAAGTTATAAACAGGCGGCTAAACTATATGAAATGGCGATCAGGCAAGACACCGATGCCGAGCAAACAATAATTGCGCACTTTCGGGCTGGCATTGCTTTTTTTCATATGAAAAAATATGAACAGGCCATTCCTCACCTTTTGAATGCCGCCGAAACAACCCCTTCACTGAAAGATGCTGGATATTTTTATGCCGGGATCAGCTTGTATCATCAGCATGATTGGGAGCTATCTTACAATTATTTAAATCAGGTTAAAATGCATGGCAAACAAAGAAGTCTTCGCAGACAGGCATCAAAATGGCTGCAGGCTGTCGATATACAACGTCAGCAATTTAAACCTTATGATTTATATTGCAAGCTGGGCATGGCATATGATGACAATGTGAATCTTTTTTCCCCTGATGCGGATGTGGATGCTGATGATGTCTTAAATGCCGTATTTTTATTTGGTCGATACCATCTGGTCAATGAGGCAACATATAAAATGGGTGTTGGGTATGGTCATTATCAATCTACACATCTGGACACCAGTGACGCCAACTTGATCAACAGTAATCTGATATTTTATGGTATCTTGAAAAACGATAATTATCAGTGGTATACAGAATTGATGCCATCATATTTCTGGTTAAACAGTAACCGATTTCTTCAACGAACCCAATGTCGATCACGTGTTAGTTTTAATGTTGAAAATGTTATTGTGCCCTATATTGATTATACCTATTCAATGAATAATCATTTTCAGGATGAGCATCGCGATGCTAATCAACATGGCATTGGCTTGGGCCTTTCCTTTCTGTTTGATCCTGATTTATATGAATTACATACCCTTTTTTCATCAGAAAAAATTTCAAGCGCGCATCAAGATCATAATTACGAAAAATCAGCCGCACAGATCAACATGAAACTGTTTGCACATCCGAAATTTGCGGTCACTGTATTTGTCAAAGGTGGACTACGAAACCATGAACATATGGATTCTATCCACCAGCTCAAACGAGAAGATAAACAATATCGTGCGCGGCTGGGGTTTGAAATGCCACTTCCATATGAAGGATTACAGCTTGAAATGAATTATCAATGGGCAAAAAATGACTCAAATATTCATGCGTATGACTATAGAAAAAACTTGCTCGCTGTTTATCTGACAGTGCGGCGGTAATGAATATGGAGAATTAACATGAATTATAAAAAAATGATTCACCTTGCGATAATCGGTTATATCATGAGTGCTTTTCTGGTATTGGCTGAAGAATCCATTGATTCCATCGCTATCTATGACACTGATTATCAGCCAGGTGTTGGACGATTTGTCGGAAAAGTCGCTAATGTTTCAGGAAAAGTGATCATTGTTCACCTGAATGAAAAGTCAGGGTACCATGTATTGCAGAATATGAACGTCTATCGCGGCGACACAATTTTTACTGGATATTCCGCAACTGTTTTGATTCAATTAAATGATGGCAGTCAGATTTCTCTCGGTTCGGAATCCAGAATCCAATTGAATCAAATGGTTTATACTCCAAAGAATCGAACCAGAAATGCATTTATTCATATGCCTTCAGGAAAAGCAAGATTTTCGGTGCAAAAACTAAAATCCTATAAAAATAGACGGTTTCGCGTCAAAACAGTCAGTGCGTTGATTGGTGTTCGGGGTTCTGATTTCGTAATTCAGGTAAAACCGGATCAAACTGAAGTTGCTGCATTTGAAAATACAACGCTTTCGCTCATTGGTTTAGACATGCCGGATTTACCGCCGGTTATTCTGAATTCTTTCGAGAAATCAAGCATTTTTTCAGGCCAATCACCAACTTCGCCCATGTCGTTATCTATAGAAGAAATGGATGGCTTAAGAAACGAATTTTTACTTGACAGGCAGGCGATGCCCCAGACTGAAATCCAGAAAAAAGAATCCGAATCTGAAAAAAAGCAATCTATTCGCATCTCACACTCAGATGCAAAAAAAACATCATCGAAACAACTGGCTGTTGATGCCAATGCGCTCAATCCACCACTTGCCGGCTTTTCAGATGTTATCAATAATTTTGTCGAAACAAAACAAAATGACATTACATATGTTTCAGAACAAAAACATGAAATTGCAACAGAATTGCCGGAGTTTCCGGAGTTCCCATAGATAGGACATCAAATATGAAAAAAGCCATTTTTATCATAGGCATTTTATGTTTCACAGGAATTTTTCAGCCCCTCATGGCGGATAGTATTCCATCATTATTTATAAATCCAGACAATACGGTTACAGATGTCAGCACCGGACTGATGTGGTCTCAGGATCTTACGCCCTCAAAAGTAAGCTGGGAAACTGCCAGATCTCTTTGTGCCAGTTTAACAGCATCTTCCTATACAAACTGGCGGCTGCCAAGTTCTCAGGAACTTGATTCCCTGATCAACAAAATCGACACAGCAAATAATGCTATCTTTTTTCCCAACACTCCCAGTTCAAGTCTATTCTGGACAGGAAACATCTTTTTGGGACAGACAAATGCAATTATTACAGTTAATACAGAAACGGGACTGACCATCACAGATGCAACTGAATTAATATATTACCGTGCTGTTCGCGATGCCAATTATGATCCGTCATTTATTCAAATACCGACCCAGGGTGGAGAATATAAAATTGGTTCACAGCTCAATATCTCCTGGGATACGAGTTCATACACACAAACAGTTGATATAGAACTGTCCAGAGATGGCGGAAAAACATATAGAATGCTTCTGGCAAATACCGCTCGCATGCCATTCAACTGGATTATTTCACCGCCTGCCTCGCCAGACTGTGTTATCAGAATCAGTCAAAATGATCATATATCTCCAATAATCATCCATACTGTCGGACATTTTTCAATTGTTGACCGCAATGCACCACAAATCACAGATCTCTTTCCCACAAGTGCGTTACCCAACGAACTTTCTGTTCCAATTTATTATAATATTGACAACACTGATGGGGGCGATTTAATGGTTTTTGCCCGATCCAGTGATCTGTCAGTTGTTCCCCTTGAAAACATTCTTTTGAGTGACAGAATGCCAGTATATACAAGAATTATTCCGTATAAGGATTTGAAAGAATTTGAATTTCAAATAAAAACCACGGATACGCGAGGCCAGTCTACAATTACACTGGATGTTTATGACAGTGGATTATTGACGGATCAAGTCAGTTTTAATTTTATCGTTGGAAATGAAAGAGATGCACTCGTTCATCTTTACGAACAAACCAGCGGCACTGTTTGGGAAAGGAAATCCAATTGGCACACAGATCTACCGATCTGTGAATGGGAAGGACTTGTCTGCGATCAGAACCAGAACGTTATTGAAATCAATTTGCAGAATAATCATCTATCTGGTGCGATTCCGATTGATTTGGCTAATTTAAGATATCTACAAATTCTCAATTTAAGCCATAACTACCTGTATGATGAAATTCCAGATAATTTATACTTATTACAAAACTTGAAAGAATTGTATCTGAATCATAATTTTTTTTCCGGTGAAATCCCCGATATATTATTTCAATTTGAACATATGGAAAAAATGTATTTAAATAATAATCAATTTCAAGGTGAAATAGCTTCACAAATATCTACAATGGTTAACCTTGTGGTATTAAATGTCAGTAATAATCAGTTCACAGGCCTTTTTCCCAGCGGCATCATTGATCTGGTTAATCTCACAGAATTGGATCTATCTCACAACAGTTTTAATGGGTCAATTCCTGAAAATATAACCAACCTATACCATTTACAAAAACTGTCCATTGCAAGCAATCAATTTGATGGCAATATGCCTGAATATTTGCAATCAATGGGATCACTTTCATCCCATCAAAGTGATTTTCGCAACAATATGTTAACAGCACCCAATTATTATGTAGCTGAATTTATGTCTGACAAACAAATTGAAAATGACTGGCAAACATCCCAGACGCTGCCACCGACGAATTTCAAATCCATTACTGCCACTAACAATAAGGCTGTTTTTTCATGGGAACCATCCGGTTATACTGCTGATGGGGGCTACGAAATATGCTGCTACAGACCTGATGGTAAAGGCAAATGCGAATCCATTAATGACAAGGCAATCATAACATATGAACTATGGGGACTCTTACCCAGTTCTCAATATGAATGTCAGATTCGAACCATTACGTTGCCGAATGCGGTGAATACCAATAAACTATTGAGTCCTTTTTCAGAATCAATTACAGTTGTGACCCAGGAACCAGAAGATATCTGGAATGTCATGGAAGCACCAACGCATGATTGGCTCAATGATGTCTGGGGGATGCCATCATCCAATCAATATATTGTGGGTGACAATGGCGTTATTCTTGTTTACAGCGGATCAGACTGGATATCTGTTACCAGTGACAACAGTCAAAACCTTCACAGCGTTTATGGTTTGTATGAAAATGACATTGTTGCTGTCGGAGCTGATGGTACAATTCTTCAATACAATGGCAATCAATGGAAAACACAAACACCTGTTGTTGACACCTTTTTATGGGGAGTCTGGGGAATGGAGAATATATATTATGCTGTTGGTGCAGATGGAACGATTGTTAAAAGAACCAATGGTGTATGGCAAACCATTGACATTCAGACAGATAATGACTTGAGAGATATCTGGGGAGACAGTCATAACAATATATTCGTTGTTGGGCAGTATGGAACGATTTTTCATTTCAATGGCAGTACCTGGGTACAAATGAACGCCAATACACAGGAAGATTTAATTTGTGTATGGGGATTTTCCGATAATAATGTATTTGCAGCGGGTATGAATGGTACGATGATTCATTACAATGGCGCATCCTGGGAGGCAATGAGTAGCGGCATTGACAATCATCTGATGGATATGTGGGGAAGCAGCGCGAATTATTTATATGCTGTAGGAATGCAGGGAACTATTATTCAATTTGATGGCAGTAACTGGCAGACGATGTATTCCAGTACGAAAAATTCTTTACGGGGTATATGGGGGGCTTCAGATATCTACACAGTGGGCTACGATGGTACAATTCTTCGATTTGCCACACAGGTACCCAAAATATCAACAATACTGGATCAAAAAACCAATTTGAATATCTCTCTCAAAGTTAACTTTCTGGTAGAAAGCACAACTGTTGCACCTGAAAAATTGAGAGTCGAGGCAAAATCGCTCAATCGAACACTTATTCCCTGGGATGATGAACACTTGCAATTACATGGTGTGGGGAATTTACGAGAACTGACGATTAAGCCGGCACGTGATCAATGGGGGGAAGCAGAAATTGTCGTCACTGTACAATCACCTGAAGGCCTGACATCATCAACACGATTTACAATTAATGTCAGCAGTGATCCTTTAATCCCATACGCGGAGCGGGAAGCACTTTTGGCCCTGTTTCAGCATACCAATGGATATCAGTGGACGGTGAATGATGGATGGACAGATAAATGGGGAACCGAGTGTGAATGGTATGGCATTACCTGTGTGACTGACAGAACATCCATTGAAAAAATAATTTTACCAGATAATGCATTATCCGGCTCACTACCAGTTACACTGTCCAATCTGACATATCTTACAGAACTGGATCTTCATGGAAATATCATAACAGGTGAACTTCCAGGCAGTATTGGAAAGTTGGTCAAACTCATCAGCATTGACCTGGGGAATAATCAGATTGCCGGTAATTTGCCTGAAGAATGGGGTGATTTAAACAAATTATTATATTTAAATCTGGCACATAATAAGCTGGAAGGTAAAATACCATCAACATATGGAAACATGCTCTATTTACAGTCCTTTCAATTAAACAGCAATCTTTTATGTGGCAGTATTCCAGACGAAATTACAGGCCTGTATTATATGCAGGAAAATCAAAGTAATTTTAACTATAATGCGCTGTATTCCATAAGTCCTTCTGTATCCTCTTTTATGGACAGAATACAAACGGACTGGGAAGTGTATCAATCCACGATACCTGAGGCAGAAATACTCACCTGGACAGCCTATGTCATTACGCTCAATTGGAAACCTGACACAAATCATACCTTTGAAATATTTTATTCGGATGCGCCGGATGACAATTTATCCCGTCTGGGTCCCATAACAGGTTCTTCAACAAAAATACGGGGATTAATTCCTGAAACAACCTATTATATTAAAATTCAAAAAATCCGCGAACCCCATGCCGAAAATACCAATACTGTTTACAGTGACTTTGCCTGTTTATCAGCAACAACAGCATCCTTGTCAGATAAATCATCTCTATGGGAAAATGGCTCCTTTGATGAAAATACCTTTTATCCCTGGGATATTCAAGATCTTTCATCATCTGTACTTTTTGATGTCATTTCCAGCAAAACCTGGATTGATCCCGAATTTACACAATTTTTCAATATTGAAGCGTCTGAAAGAAATTATATGGCTGTTCATGCCGGAATTGACGGTCAGGGGATTGTAAAAATGAGTCAGAATGTATATATTCCAGCAGGTGGTGGAATGGTATCATTTGATTACCGCATGGGATGGAATATGTCTTCACGTGCAACACAGGATCGCACATTCAATGTTGTTATTACGCCAGAAAATGATGATACCCCATTAGAAACACATATAATTATCAGCACATCACAAAACCAGAAAAATTTGGATACTGGCTGGCAAACCATGAAATTTGACGTTTCATCTTATGCATGTCAGACAGTTAGAATTTCCTTTGATCTGAATTATCCAGAATATGTTGACAGCCCAATGTTATTGGTGTTGGACAATGTACAACTGATTGCCAACTATTCGAATATTCTTGAAATTCAGTTTGAAAAACAATCCGTTCAGGAAGGCAATGCCATTTTGACTGATGCAGGCGTGTTAAAATTGCCAAAGGCTTTAGATCAGGATATTTCAATTCATTTAAAGTCATCAGATAATCTTGTCATGATTCCGGAGCAGGTGTTGATTCCCAGTGGCGAAAAACAAGCCAGATTCAATATTGTAGTCGGTGACGATACCTTCATCAGTGGTGAACGTCATGTGATAATTTCTGTAGATGACCCTGAATGGGCCGCCTGTGACAAACAACTTTTACTTTTGGATAATGATGATATCTGGCAGAAGGTTGACAACATGCCAACTAATCGTGACTTAAATCGTATCTGGGGACGTTCAGAAAATGATATTTTTGTATTGAGCGACACTCAAATTATTCATTTTGATGGCAATTCATGGGAAACGCAATATACACAGACAAATGGCTATTTACATGCAATCTGGGGTGACGATAGTCATCTTTTTGTTGTCGGGGATGCGGGCACAATATTGTCTTATGAAAATCGTCAGTGGCATCCTGAGAATACATCTGTTACTGATAATTTGACAGGCATCTGGGGAAATAAAGATACCATTTTTGCTGCCGGGCCCTATGGCTCATTTCTGAAAAAAACAGGCGATGAATGGATTTTGCAAAATTCAGGCATTTCATCAGGAAGCATGCCGGTTGTTTTAGGTGGATACGCACAAAGTATTTACATGATCAGTGAATCATATGTGTATGAATATACAAATGGCAGTTGGGTAAATTTATCACTTCCTGTTATGCCAACACTCAACGACATCCACGGCACGCCTGATATTTACCCGGTAGTGGTGGGTGAAGAAGGCACCATTTTATATAAACGTAATCAAGAATGGCAAAAAGTGCCACTTGATTTCACAACTCATTTTAATTCAACAATCAGTAAAGACAATACCATATATGTGATTGGTGATCATGGCACGATTCTGCGATCCGAATCATCTGCTGATGCATTGACCTTTATTCAAATGAATTCAAATACTGAAGAAAGATTGAATGATGTCTGGGCATTATCCGAAAATAATGCCTATGCTGTCGGCGATAATGGTACGTTACTTCGTTATAGCGGCCCTGATGTTTTGGGGTTTCAGTCAGCAGGTAACTTTGTGCCTGATTCGATTTTAACTGTTCAAAATGTTATTTCGTTTCCAGCAAATGTCAGTGCCATTACATTAAGTGTTCATTTACCCGAGCGATTGTCTTTCAAAGACACCACCGATACCCAATGTCGGTTGGATTATGATGATCATACCTTGTTTTTTATCTGGTCCAATCAATTAGAAAGCCCCTTTATGTTTAATTATCGACTGAATGTACCCAAATATATCGAAGATACAATAACGATTTCTTCGGAATTGACATATGTGATTGGCAATGAAACATTAAAGAAGGAAATGACCCCCGCCATAATGGTCCTGGAAAAAAGCACAATGACATTTACATTATTGATTGAAGTATCACCTGATAATGGCGGACATATCAGTGGTGGTGATTTAATGTGTCCGGAATTGTGTCGTCAGGAATTTAACAGTTCAGAATTGATCAAACTTTATACATCCCCTGAACCTTATTATGTTTTTGATAAATGGACAAATCATAACAACCAGACAATTTCTTCCGAAGAAATTCTTTCGCTGACAATTACACAAGACCAGACATTGCATGCCATATTTCGTCCCAATGAGGCACCATTGGAACCGGTCGTCAATTATCCACAAAACTGGAAAATTTACGATACACAAACAATGTATTTTGAACTGATGCCATACAAAGATCCTGACAATGACCCACATGTCATGACGAAATGGTTTATCAGCCGTGCAGATAGACCCTATAATTGTGCAGGCATGTTTTCATCAAATTGCGCTGAATCAAACGCATCATATCTCACAACTTATATCCGGAATAATCTCATTGAAAACATGCAATATGTCTGGAATGCCGCCTATAGTGACAAGAAGAGTAAAAATTTGGCATATAGTGATTTACATCGCTTTACGATCGGTGAAAGTACAAAAATTGACCCGGTAGAAATATCACCTGGGCTGGAACAAAAAGATTTTAAAATGATAAGTATTCCCATGTGGCTGGAAAAGGGGCTGGCATCAAGGGTGTTAAAAGAATCACTGAAAACGGGTTATGATACACGATATGTGAAAATTGGCAGATTTGATCCAACTTCCAACAAATATATTCAATATCATGATGCCATGCTGATGTTACCGGGTATGGCTTTTTGGATATTGTCCAGAAATGGACTGGAAATACCTGTTCAAGGTGTTCATGTTACAGTCAGGGAAGACGTTGATGTGCCTCTTGTCTATAGTGATGAGAGCGGGTGGAATATGATTGGCAGCCCCACACAAATGCGATACAATTGGGGGAAAATTGCTGTCATTGTTTATAACGATGACAACATGATCGTTGAAAGTAGAACAATTGCACAGTGGATTAGCGATAATCCATATGTCAATCCACGAATTGTTCGATGGAACAATGGGAAATATGAAGAAAGCAATTCAAAAGGAATTATTGAACCTTTTCAGGGATATTGGGTTGAAGCAAAACAGGCCAACGTATGGCTGAGGTTTTCAGTGAATGCACAGGTTGATACGCGAAAACGATCTGCTGATCAATGGGGGGAAACATCAGGTACACTACCACCAGAGCCAATGCAGGGTTTGCAAGAAATGGGAGATATTTCTGGTGGGTGCTTTATTTCAAATATTCTTCCATCTATTCAGAGACCCGACCATTAACAACTGGCGTCCAAATCTTTAGATTTGGGCGTCACGGCATAACTAAATACGTGGACACCAGTTATGTCTCTTATATTTTATATTTTGAAATTTCCTATGAAATATGAACGCCTGATTTATCAACACTGAACGAAATAGACCCAAAACCATAATGAAATGAACCTTTCGCTCGAACATTCCCATTGGCAATTTCTAAGCTCGCAGATGTTCCGACGCCCCAGACTTTCAAAGAAATGCCACCGGAAACACTTTTTAAACCACCTGATTTGTCAAAAGTGAATGACGCATTTGAAAATTTATGTCCACCTAGTGTCAAAGAACCAGAGGCCGTTAAATCTCCATTGCTGTTTTCATCAAAGGTTAATGTCGTTGATGCGGCTCCGGGGACCTGAAAATTTGCCTTGACTGTTCCATCTGAAGTGACTTCTATACTCGAAAATTTTGAGCTTAACCCACTGACTTTACTGTAAATAGACCCAAATTTATTTAAAAAGTTCTTTAAATCATCTGATGAAGCCGCTTTTTTTACAAAGTTTTTTAACGAATTACCTGACAGTTCTTTTGCATTATCAATGAGATTGTCAAGATCATCGCCAGCTTTTGATGCTGCTTTAAGAAAATCATCTTTTATGTCATCAGATAAATTTTTTGTGTATGAAACCAAATCTTTAATTGAGTCATCTGCTTTTGCAGCGGCTTTTGCAAAATCTTCTCTGGCCTTTGAACTCAGATCTTCAAGTGTATTTTTAAAATCTTCTGCAACATCACCACCGGATTCAAGTGCATTTTCTAATCCTCTGGCAATATTATTTGCCAGCTCCGTATTTACTTCCGGGGTCACTGATGCATGCGTCACGTTGATCTTACCTTCCATGATATCGCTGAGGTCAAGAGTCAGAGACGTTGTTACACCAAATCCGGCAACTGTTTGACGTTGTGTCAGGCTGAATTCACCCGAATTTGGATCGTATGAAAAATCAGCTTGCGCAAGATCGATTCCGATACCATATTCACCCACACCAAATCCGATTCCCCCTTTTACAGTTGCTGAAATGGCATTTGTTTTCGCATTATACGTGACATCTGAAAGCTCCATGGATACCCCAGATCCAAATGAGAATCCACCAAATGAAACAACACGTTCATTCTTCTCATTCAGATATGATTCAAACCGCATACCATTGTAGCTTAATGAAAACACTTCTCTATCCAGATCAAAAGAAAAAAAGGCATCAGTACTATCTGTATCTAAATTGATTCCCAGAGCTGAAAGTGCTGATTTCATATCATCAAATCCTGGAATAAAACTGGTATCAAGCCCGGAAGTGAGATGGGCCTCAAAATACTGGCCATTGACTGTTTTCTTTGCATTTTCATCATAATAATTACCATCAATCATAGATGCTTTGAACGTGGTTGAAGTGCCATCATTACCATTTAATATTTTCGTAATATCAATTGTTTTTGTACCATCATCAGATTTTGTAATATCAAAAGAGAATCCATCAGTTTTGACACTAAAAGTGTCCTGCCCTGGATTAAAGATAATTGATGCTGATGAAAGGGTGGTATTCACATCTAGTCCCAGCTTATCAAGAGAGGCTTCCAGTTTATCAAAGCCAGGTATCATGTCTGTTGCAATAGATGCTGAGGTTGACAGCATCAACGATGTTCCTTTCAACGTACCATCAGATATTATGGAACCACTCACAGACGTATTTACGCCCATGCCGCTTAACGTTCCACCATCGAATGAAATATTGGTTGTATTGTTCGAACCTTTTGTAATTGAAAAATTTCCTTCACTAATTGTAAGCTGTTGACCAAAAGCTTTGAATGAGGCATTACCTTCAATTGAAATACCTTTTTGACTGATATTTACAGAGCCTTGAATGTTCACACCGCCAGAAATTTCATTATCCCCACCAATGCGATACTCAAGATTGTTTTTGCTTGACGCGCCGGTAATTTTATAGTTTTGGTCAACATCCAGATCCACATTAACAGCACTTCCAAGACCATATGCGGATAAATCGGCTTTTCCAGTCGCAGTGCCATCATTATTTTCTGAATATTCAATGTCTGATATTGTAATATTGCCAATTGTTACTCCATTTTGAACGATATGTTCCTGAACAAGATCATTGTTTTTGGATTGAATCAAACTGACTAAATCGTCTTTACTTTTCTGACTCGCGGCTTGATTTAAAAATTCAGATCTTTCTGTTCCTGACAATTTACCTGTCATCTGAATGAATGACCCGACATTGTCACCTGCCATTGCTGCTGCAGTAAGGAATTGTGAACGTTCTGTCCCTTCAAGGGCATTTGTTTGTTGAACCAGTTGATTGACATTATGGTCTGCATTGCTGGCAGCAGAAAGAAAATGAGATTGTTCTGAGCCTTCCATCTCTGACACCAGTTTGTTATAATTGTCATACTGATTGGTATCAGGTGGTGCAGTATCAAATAATAAGCCAAGTGCCGGATTTTCTTTTTTCTTCAGGTTCACACCGGTAGAAATATAATTGTCTCTATCACTCCCTTTTAAAGCAAGTTCGTCAGCATCCTTTTCCACACCTTCAGTATATTGATCTATGTTTGATGTAGAAAGTACTTGCTTGCTGATAGATTGAAGATCAATTGATGTGCTTTTATTTTTATGCGGGGATAATTGCGTGGAAATACTATTTTTTTTGTCTTGCACAAGCCTTCTCTTAAGGGTATCCAATTTTAATTCTTGATTGTTATGATATAATCTTTTAATATTATTTGATATCTTCATTTATTTTCTCCTTTTTTTGAAAAGGTTAAATTTTTAGTAAGCGATCATAAATTTTCGGATGGATTATATTTAAACAGGATAAGAAAAAAAGCAACAATTGTTTGACCTTTTATTTAAAATAAGAATTTTCAGAAGCCGAAAACTTATCCCCAACTAATAGTTTATTTTCGGAAATACCTTCGAAAAATAAAGCCGTCTTAGAAAAAGAACATTGAAAGAGCTTTCTGGGTATGGTGCGTATGTATAAGTTAGGGGAATGAAAGTTATGCCTTTTTATTAGAATTTACGAATTTACAGAATTAAGAATAGAGATATAATATATCACAACCCTCCAAGCTTGGAGGCATGACTGAAAGATAAATTTGACTTCTATAACCCAAATATTTTTGACTACTAACTTATACTGATTTTTAATGGTGGACTTTTATCCAAATATTTATTATATTTTTTTAATATAATATTTATATTATGATCGTTCAATTTTTGAAAGAATTCCTTAGGAAATCTCTGATAATAAGTTCCTCATTTAATAAATTGCATTCCTTTTTTTTGAACCAGGATTACGCTGAAGAAGATGAATAAGATGAATTAAAAGCGTCTCATTTCATCTTATTCATCTTCTTCAGCGTAATCCTGGTTCAAAAAGAATAGCATTTACTCTTTCTGAAATGAGGAACTTATTATCAGAGAATTCCTTATCAAAAATAACATTCCTAAAATTAATGAGAGTTTTTTATGACCAATCAAGAAAAGAAGAAGCCAACCATATTAATTGTTGATGACAATTTCATTAACTTAAATATGCTTCTAGAGTTTCTCAATCAACAAGGATATAAGACTTTAATTGCACAGGATGGTGAAACAGCCATTCGTCGTGCTGAAATTGGACGTCCAGACTTGATATTATTGGATATATTGATGGCTGGTATGGATGGTTTTGAAACCTGTCAAAAGCTCAAAACACTTGATACAACACGAGATATCCCTGTAATTTTTCTCACTGCTTTAACTGATACAGTGAATCAAATGAAAGGATTTGAGGTTGGCGGCGTTGATTATATCACAAAGCCATTTGAACCTAAGCAAGTGCTTTCATGTATCAAAAAGCAAATCAAAATTAAGGAACAAAAAGCCGAACTGACCGAACTGACACCATCCATATCAGCGGATACTGATGCCCGGGATAGATTCTTTTCCATAATTGTTCATAAAATGTCAAAAGCATTTAATCAGTTACATGATCTCTCCATATTTTTTTCTGATGCAATTTCTGAACTGCAAAATGATGAAATCGTTGTATTTGATCGTCATATGTTTGGATCTGCACGCAATACGATCAATATTCTGGAAAATATTCTTGACTGGGGTCGCCTTCAGCAAAGCGCGTGGAATGTTCAGCCTGAAAAGATAGATTTATATGGCATTTTTTTGGCTGTTTTTTATGCTTATCAAAAATTGGCCCGAACCAAAAATATAAATGTTTGTCATAACATTCAGCCAGAACTTTTTGTTCAATCCGATCCGGAAATGACTTATCGCATTCTTGCCAACTTAATTGTGCTTACACTGGCCTATCCAGCTTCAGATAAAATTGTCGTTTCTGCTGAAACGAAAAATGGTCATGTTGCAATGCGCATAAATAGTACAGTGTTACAACCCCAGACAATGAATAGTTCTATAGATTCCAGAGAACTTTTAAAAACTGTGAATACAAATGATGCCCTGCCCATTCAATTAACATTGGCCTTATGCCATAAAATGCTTGTGCTAAACAATGGATCGCTTACGATGCAACTTGATGACCATCAAAATTCTTATTTTGACATACACTTGCCTTCCAGCAATTAGAGGAACTTATCTTAATCATGATTCGGTTTGAAAACATTTCAAAAAGCTATGGTAAACAGCAATTGTTTGATCAGATCAGTTTTAAAATTAATGCCAAAGAACGTGTCGGGCTCGTGGGGCGAAATGGTCATGGCAAAACAACCATGTTGCGTATGATTATGCATAAAACCCAGCCAGATAGTGGGCAGGTTGTTATTCCAAAAAATTATCAGGTGGGGTATGTGGAACAGCACATTGCGTTTAAAGCGGATACTGTATTGGGTGAAGGCATACGAGGACTTCCTGTGCAGGAACAGGATCATTACTGGAAAGTTGAAAAGGTTTTGGCCGGGCTAGGCTTTTCTCAGGCGGATATGAACCGACATCCAGATGAGTTTTCAGGCGGGTTTCAAGTCCGCTTGAATCTGGCAAAAGTGCTGGTTTCTGAACCCGATCTACTCTTGCTTGACGAACCAACAAACTACCTTGATATTACTTCAATCCGATGGATTGAACAGTTTCTCAATCAATGGCCCAGGGAATTAATGCTCATTACCCATGATCGCAGCTTTATGGATCGGGTCATTACACATGTTTTGGCGATTCATCGAAAAAGCATTCGTAAAATTCAGGGCAATACTGATAAATTGTATTCACAAATTGCACAGGATGAAGAAATATACGAAAAAACGCGACTGAATGATGAACGTAAACAAAAAGAGTTGGAACAATTTATCAGTCGATTTCGTGCCAAAGCACGACTGGGCAATCTGGTTCAGTCACGTGTTAAAACCCTGGCCAAGATGGAAAAAAAAGATAAGCTGGAGTCCATAAAAGACCTGTCTTTTCGTTTTCGCTATCAGCCCATTTCAGCAAAATATGTGATGCATATTGACAATATTTCATTTTCTTTCACATCACAACCGCTGATTCAAAAATTAACCCTGCATATTCAAAATCGAGATCGTATCTGTATCGTTGGCCCCAATGGCAGAGGAAAAACAACATTGCTCAAACTATTTTCACAAAGGCTGAACCCTGAAGTCGGGACAATTGATTATCACCCCAAAACCCTGATGAAATATTATGAACAAACCAATGTGCAGACCCTTTTGGATTCACGAACTGTTGAGGAAGAAATCATGCTGGATTCAGTTGATCATGATCGGCAGCAGGTACGAAATATTTGCGGGTTAATGATGTTTGAGGGAGATGATGCGCTCAAGAAAATTTCAGTTTTATCTGGTGGTGAAAAAGCACGAGTGCTTTTAGGCAAAATTTTAATATCACCTGCCAATCTCCTGCTTTTGGATGAACCGACCAATCATTTGGATATGGCGTCCTGTGATGCCTTAATCAATGCCATTCATCAATTCGAAGGCGCAGTTATTTTAGTTACCCATAATGAATTGTTTTTAAAGGCTGTTGCCAGACGATTAATTGTTTTTCAGGATGATTGTCCCTTTGTTTTTGAAGGTTCTTATTCATCCTTTTTAGCAAAAAATGGATGGCAGAATGAATCCTTATGGATAGACAATGGAAAAGCACATTCTTCAAACATCAAACAAGATCGAAGACAGACAAAAAAACAACGCGCTCAGTTGATTCAAAAACGATCACGTGAAATTTCCCCTGTAAAAAAAAAAATTACGCAAATTGAAGAACAGATTACCCGCTTAGAAGAAAATCTGGCAAAATTTTCGGTGGATATGCAGACTGCCAGTGAGTCTGGTGATAGTGCAAAAATTGTTCAGTTGGGACAAAGCATTAATGCGGCTGAAAAAAAAATTGACAGCTTGTTTGATATGCTTGAAGAAGAATCTATGAAGCTCGAAAAGATAGAAAAATCTTTTGACATTGAATAATTAGTGAAAAATCATTCTTTGTTTTGATCCAGCCATTTATTAAACAATTTAACGCAATCAGGGCATAATTGCGTGCCTGATATTTCTTCAATAATACCTAGTGCCTTTTCCAGGGGCATTCCTTCGCGATAGGGCCGGTTACTGGTCAGGGCATGAAAGGTATCTGCCACAGCAGTAACTCGTGCCCATTCTGGTATTTGTGAACCTTTTAAGCCATGTGGATAACCTTTGCCATCAATACGTTCGTGGTGGGATAACACGATGGGAATAATATCACTCAATCCTGGAATTGTATTTAATATTTTTGCACCAATCTCCGGGTGCTTTTTTATTTGATTGAACTCTTCATTGGTTAGTTTTCCAGGTTTGAGCAAAACATTATCGCGAATGCCAATTTTGCCAATGTCATGCAATCTGCCGCCAACAGTGGCTCTGTCAACCTCAGCTTCACTGGCACCAGTCAGTTTGACCATGCCGGAAACCATTCGTGCGACATCTTCAGAATGACCTCGAGTATAGGCATCACGCGCCTCAAGTGCAGTGACCAGGCCAGTAATGCTTGCGATGGTTTGTTTACGTTCGGACTCAAATTTTTCTCTTTCTTTTTGTAATAGCATGAAATGATCGGACAGAATTTTTTCAATAAGAATTACCAGTTGATCCAGGATAAATGGTTTTACAATATAGGCGGCTGCACCATGCTGCATAATTCGTTTCATATGACTTCGATCACTGTTTGTACTCATGACGACAAAAGGGATATTTGCCAGTTGTTCGTCAGCGTTGACTGCTCTGCAAAACTCAAATCCATTCATTTCGGGCATATCAATATCACTGAGTATCAAGTCTGGATTTTTTTCTCTGGCACATTCCAATCCCAGTTTTCCATTTTCTGCTGTGATCACCTGAAATCCCATCTGAGATAAACCACTTCCCACAATACGACGGATGGAGGTTGAATCATCCACAACTTCAATGGTTCGGGCATGCCGAAAATTTGACTGTTCAATGGTTTCTTGCACAAGTATCAATAAATGCGTTTGAATTTCCTGCTTTGAAATATATCCAGAAACACCGGCATCGAATCCGCGAACCATATCTTCGTCAGATATCAGATCACTTACCATTAATATGGGGATGGTTTGCGTTCGTTTATGCTTTTTAAGATGTTTGCATAGTGCCACGCCATCAAGTTCGGGTAGATCAATATCTGTAATGTACAGGTCAAAAGGTCTGGAAAGTGCTATTTCCAGACCTTTTTTGCCATCTGCTGCCTCATGAATGTTTGCATTTAAAGTACTCAATGCCTTTTTGGTCATCATTCTGACTGTTGAACTGCCATCAATTATTAATATTTCATGTGGTGGATTCATATCCTGGAATTACCTGAATTTTTGAATAATCATATTATTCGTTTTTGAGGGTTGCGTTTTTTTGTTGTGTCATTGCAATATTTGAGCAATAATCATGCCATCAATTGAACGTTAAAATTTCATTATTTTTAATTATTTTTTAGATTGGAAACCAAATGGGACGAAATTTGCATTAAAGTAAAAAAATTCGGATGTATATTTTTTATTTAAATGTTGAGAACTTATTTACTTGTTACTCATCATACTTCAGACAGAAGTATTGTCAAGAATTATATCAAACCTGTAAACAAAATAGAAGAATTAAAGCATGATAAAAGTATTGATAGCAGATGATCGACCGACAACACGGTATATGCTCAAAAAAAATATCAGTGATTGGGGATATGAAGTTGTTGAAGCAATTGATGGTGATCAAGCATGGCATTTACTCCAGAAAAAACCATATCCACGCATTGCCATTCTGGACTGGATGATGCCTGGTCTTGACGGGGTTGAAATATGTAAAAAACTTCAAAATAGTTCATCTTTACCTCTTATTTATACCATTTTGCTCACCAGCAGGAAAGAACGTGAAGATCTGGTGTATGCATTGGAAAATGGGGCGCATAATTTTCAATCCAAACCTTTTTCTCCGGTTGAATTAAGAAGTCATCTCAATGTTGCAAAACGTCTTGTTGAATCTGATGACCAACTGAAAAAATATGCCGCTCAAATGGAAGAGATTGCTGAGGTTCGTGCAAAACAGTTAATTCATGCAGATCGCCTGGCAACTCTGGGTACACTGGCAGCAGGTATTACTCATGAAATATCCAGTCCGATAACATATGTATCTGCCAATACAGAATCTGCCACTAATCATTGGCAAAAAATTCGAAATTATATTCAAGAGAATCTTGAAGAGAACAACACAACAATTGCAAATAGTATTGAAAAAATTGATCGATCATTAACCCGTATTTCAAGCGGCACATTACGTATTATTAAAATTGTGAGAGGAATCAGTTCCTTTTCACGTAAAGAACATGTTCAAAAAGAAAAAATCAATATACATGACTGTATTGAGCTGGCCCTTCAATTATGTCAGAACCAATTGAAATATAACATTCAGATACATAAAAAATTTGCATCAGCGGCACCAATGGTTTTAGGAAATCAACATGAAATTGAACAGGTTTTTGTCAATCTGATATCCAATGCCGCACATGCGATGAGTCAAACCAAATCGGGAAATTTAACATTATCTTCTCAAATTCTTGATAATCAATTTATTGTTAAAATAAAAGATAATGGGATTGGTATATCAAATGAAAATTTACAAAATATTTGGGATCCATTTTTTACCACCAAACCCGAAGAAAAAGGTACGGGTCTGGGATTATCTATTTGTAAAGAAATTATTGACCGGCATAATGGTCATATTCGAGTAGAAAGTGTTCCTGATGCTGGTACGACTTTTCAAGTATCTTTACCTGTATATAATGATAACAATTAAAACCTTTTGGAGATTCAGCCATGACGATATATGACTGGAAGGCAACCGACAGCAAGGGAAAAGTTCAGACCGGTGACCATGAGGCAGAGAATGAAGCTGCTGTTCGTATGCATCTTCAGCGAATGCGGTTAACACCTGTCAAAATCAAAAAACAACCCAAAGACTTATTGCCGCCCAAAGTCACAAATGAAGATATCATCATTTTTGCGCGTCAGTTTTCAACAATGATCGATGCTGGATTACCACTTGTGCAATGTCTGGAGATACTCTATTCCCAGTCTGATAATTCAACCTTCAAGCGAATATTAAAAAAAATTAAAGAGGGCGTTGAAGGTGGATCGACTCTGGCAGATGCACTCCGTGAATTCCCTGACACATTTGATGAATTGTTTGTCAATATGATCGATGCCGGTGAATCTGGTGGTATTCTGGATACCATTCTGAATCGTTTGTCTGGTTATCTTGAAAAATCCGCCAAATTGAAAGCCAAAATTAAAGGCGCGATGATGTACCCCATAATTGTTTTGGGAATTTCAGCAGTTGTGATTGGGGTTATTCTGGTTTTTGTTATTCCTGTATTTGAAGATATGTTTTCTGGTTTTGGTAAGGCTTTGCCGCTTCCAACCCAAATTGTTGTCACACTCAGTGATTTTGCCATCCATAATATTCATTTTATCATTCTTGGGATTATTGCTTTTATTTATGGATATCGACAATTCTATAAAACAGAATTTGGCAATCGTTTTATGGACACTTTATTCCTCAAACTTCCTGTCTTTGGTATGATGATTCGTAAAGTATCTGTGGCAAAATTTACAAGAACACTTTCCACGATGCTGGGAAGTGGCGTTTCCATTCTTGAAGCCCTGGATATTGTGGCAAAAACAGCGGGTAATAAAGTAATAGAAAGTGCTGTATTTAAAGTGCGCAACAGCATTGAAGAAGGTACCTCTATGGTTGAACCTTTATCTGAAACAGGCGTTTTTCCATCAATGGTGGTACAAATGATCGGTGTGGGGGAATCCACAGGTGCTTTGGATTCCATGCTCGAAAAAATTGCGAATTTTTATGATGATGAAGTTGACCAGGCTGTTGATAATATGACCACAATGATAGAACCCTTAATGATCGGATTTTTAGGTATTACCATTGGGGGGCTCGTTGTTGCAATGTATCTTCCAATATTTCAAATGGCAGGTAATCTTGGATGATAAGATCACTCAAAATATAAATATGGCATAAATGTTGCTAAATTAGGTAAGGAATACTTAAATAATAAGTTCCTCATTTCTGATTTCTGAAAGAGTCAATTCTATTCATTTTGAACCTGGATTACGCTGAAGAAGATGAATAAGATGAATTAAAAGTGTTTGATTTCATCTTATTCATCTTCTTCAGCGTAATCCAGGTTCAAAATGAATAGAATTGACTCTTTCAGAAATGAGGAACTTATTTTTTAATAATTCCTAAGTAACTTGATAGTATTTATATCATGTAGTGAAATTAAATTTTAATAAATAATCAACTGCATGCATGGAAATGCAGAGTATCGTTTCTTCAGTTGAAGGTCGCTAAGTACACAATGGATATGCATTTGCGTATATGAATATAATAATGTCAATGGAAAGAAGAGGAGATATGCCTTTTCATTGACACTTATGTCATTAATTCAATATTCATATATACTGATGTATAAGTACTCGTAGTTCAAAGTAATTGCCTAATCTCAATTGCTTTTAGTGTATGCTCTTATTGCTCTATGATTCGCGTTATCATTATCGCCAGTATTGTCATCTGAATAATTAAATAACCATTTAGTGCCATAACCGGAATTTGAAAAAAATTCATTCTTATTCGTTGTGACATGCTACCATATTAATATTGACGTTTCAATAAAGTTGTAAAAAAAATGGCGTTTTTCAAAATATTTCGAGAATCTTATTGATATTCATTATTTTTCGAAACATTTTTTTCTGCATCCCCACGCATAAAGTTGATTGTCAAAGAGTAAAGAAAATAGCCCGAATAATCAGGTTATATGAGTTCCATCACCAAAACACATATTAATGTTTAGAGGCATCCATCAATATTTTATAAAAAATCCTCGTAAGGAGGTAAAATGATATTTTTTAAATTATCGGGCTATTTTCCAGACAAATTTATAACCTGTCTACTTATATAGACACGAAATTTTACAAATTCTTACATAAATAATTAATAAAATATTTATTATTATAGAACTATTTGAATTTAATAATAAAAAAAATCATAATATTTTATAAGATACTGGAGGTTACATATGCATGTTGTGATTGCTTTCATCATTGGAATCAGTCTTTTTTCCGGATTTATTCCGATAAAACCAAGACCCGAAAAAGAGATGGTAATACCTGTAGATGGCACAACAGCAAATGTAAAAATTCGTGGACATATTAAGCCGTTAAGTGCTTTTCAAAGCGATCGTTTAGTGAAACAGGCTTATGATTATAGTTGTGGATCCTCTGCATTGGCCACGCTTCTTAAATTTCATTTTGGTGAAAAACTTACCGAAAAACAGGTGATTCAGGGAATGCTTCATTATGGCGATATTGAAAAGATTCAGCGAAGGCGTGCTTTTTCACTGTTGGATATGAAAAAATTTGTAAACAAATTAGGTTATAGAGGCGTTGGGTATAAAGCCAAAATTGAAGACTTAATAGACCTCGATAGCCCTGGAATTATTCCGATTAAAATTTTTAATTATCGTCATTTCACTGTCTTAAAAGGAATACATAAGGGACATATTTTTTTGGTAGATCCCTGGCGTGGGCATTCCAGCTATTCGTTAAGCCAATTTCAGCAAATGTGGTATAATAATGTCATTTTTATTGTTTACCCACCAAAAGGTAAACCCGAACTTAAAGCACTTGTACTGAAAGAAGAAGATCTTCGCTTTATCGATGAAGATACAAGCTATGAATTGCTAAAAACCCTTGATTTACAATTACCAAACAATCGAAGACAACGTGACATTATAAACGATGTTCCTGGTGAACGTCAAATCTATAAGAATTGATATGCTTATTATCAATTGTAACAATAGAATTATGCAACTGACTAAAGTTTGTTATTATCAATTATATCAAATAATTAAATGAACTTTGTTCATAGATATCAGGAGAGAAGAATATGAGAAACGTGTTTGCTACCATAATTATTTGCATCTTACTATTGGCTAGCTTTTCATTGAGTGCTCAGGATATATCACCTGAAAACAGCGAGGATTCATCTCAAGGGACGACTGATGTTCATACTGATGATTCCGGTATGGAAAATCAGAGTAATAGACCAGATGTTGACATGCTATATGAGCAGCTTAAAACACTTCAAGATGAAGTGAAGCGTCTCAAGGAAGAAGCAGAGGTGCGAAAAAGCCTGGAAATGACACAGGAAGAAAAAAATGAAAAAGAGCAGGAAATTTTATCTGCAGCCGGTAGACAGTATACGCTGCTGAGAAAGGGGGTTCTTTCTGTTGAAGATAATGTACGCTATTTATTTAACTCTACAGATGCAATTGTTGAAAGCGGTATGGTGGAGCATCAAAGCAATCATACAATTGAAAATGTTCTATCCTTTGAATATGCATTGTTAGACAATTTGACAGTCAACCTGACCCTTCCTTTAATATATAAAAATGATAAAAATGGCACAACAGAGTCATTGAGTGTCAACGATATTGGAGATGTTTCAATTGGCGGCCAGTGGCAGCCATTCAAATCCGGGGGGGATTGGCCTGCCCCAATTTTTTATAGCAATATTGTTTTTCCATCAGGTCGGAGTCCTTTCAAAATTGTTCAAGACGAAGATTTATCCACAGGTAATGGCTTTTATTCCCTTAATGCCGGAATGTCAGTAAATAAGTCTTTAGATCCCATTGTTGCCTTTGCAAACTGGAGTGTGGGCTACAACCATACAGCCAGAAAATTGAATCAGCGCTATTCAAATTTGATTCTGCAAAAGGTTGAACCCGGAGAGACTATGGGATTCAGCACTGGAATTGGTTATGCTTTTTCATATCAGGTATCCATGTATATGAGTTTTCAGTATTCTTATCAATTTAGTTCACGGTATTACTGGAAAAATAAAGATCGCACAAGTAGTGGAAGTTCTGTTAATTCAATGTTTAACATGGGTGTCCGATGGAATCTTTCTCCGCGACGTTCATTAACCACACAATTGGGAATCGGATTGACGAACACCAGCAGTGATTTTATCTTATCTGTTCGAATTCCATATGAATTTCAAATATTTTCAAACAACGAAAAAATATAATTATCATGGGAAGGTACAATGTCAAGGATGTATATCATTGTCTACGCACTTGTGTCATTTTTCATATTTGATACGTTAAATTGTCATGCAACATTTGTTGAACAAATATTGGGAAATACCAAATCAATTTCTTTGGCCAACACGTGTACTGCTGATCCACCAGGCCATATGTCTGTACATTACAATCCGGCAGGCTTAAGTAAATTGCGTGATGGCAAATATATCAGCCAGGGATTTGCGGTGGCATATATTCAAAGAACCTATAAATTTACGCCAGATCCTGATTTTCAACTGATGAATGAGTTCTCAGCAGTAGAGGATGATCCACTGTCCAATACAACAGGAAAGGTAAAAAATGGCAGGGTCTTTATACCTGGTATAGGCCCGGTGGATTTACCTGTATTGGCAGCACCAGTTCCTTTGGGTATATCATATCGAAAAGCGGGATCTCCCTGGACATTTGCTACAGCCATTTACGCGCCATATGCAGGCGGTCTTTCCCACGATGATGATGATCCTGCAAGATTTCAAGGAAAGAGTGTTTATTTGCAACATATCGTTTTGGCGTCGCCATCAGTGAGTTATCGTTTTAATGAATATTTTTCAGCCGGTCTGTCAATCGGTATTGGGATGACATCAATGGGACTTCAGACCGATGCCCGAGCTCCTAATGAGCTTGTTGCCATGACAAAGGTTATTGCAGACGCGACAGAAGGATTTGAAGATTCTTTCAACATGCTTGATTTATTTCCCATGTTTGGTGGCGGGATTGGCCCATTTGAGCAGGTTGCCAGTTCAGAATTAACCATGCGTGATAGTTTCACGCCACATTTTAATTTAGGTGTACTATGGGAACCCAAAGACTGGCTTACTTTTGGTGCAGTGTATCAAAGTCCAACCAAGCTTAATCTTGAAGGCCGGTATAAATTTACATATTCGGATCAATTTAAAAAAGTCTCTGAATGGTTAGGCGGATCAGCACTTGTTGAGGCCTTTGCCATGATTTTTGATATTGGGACGCCCGATAAGCTTGAAGATGAAACCGGTCGGGTTGTCATGGAAGATTTCCAATTTCCACAGCGTGTTCAATTGGGCGTAATGTTTAAACCGACCAGACGTCTAAAACTATTGTGTGATCTTCATTGGGCTGACTGGTCAACCACACAGAAATTTGTCATGCAGTTTGATCAGAAATTACAGGCATTAAGACTCTTAAAGTTACTCGGTTACACCGGCGGCGGATCACGTCTGGAATATGTAAAAAACTTTAATGATACATGGCATTACAGCGTTGGTATCGAATATCGATTGCTGGACTGGCTCGCTTTACGTGCAGGATATGAGGATCGCCAGACTTGTGGACATGATAATTTGTTTGATCTCATGTCGCTGCCCGACATAGATTATTATGGCGCAGGCATTGGACTGAATCTACCGCGAGGTGTTGATATTGATTTTGCTTTGGGGTATTTACGTTATAAGGAAGGGGAAATTTATATTCCCAATGACAGCAGTTTCAATCTGAATTCCAATGATTTTAGTAAGCCTGTTTATAATCCTTATGCCGGACAAAATGTTCATACCAAATTCGCGGCGTATTTTGTCTCAACCGGTATATCAATGCCGTTTGAAGTGTTGGATGAAATTTTGGATGGTGTGATGCATAAAGTTGGTTTGCAGTAAAATCTGCTTATAGCGAGCCTGATCCCATAAGGACCAGGCTAAATTTCATTTTAAGCGATGCCCAGTTTAAATTTCAGTGATTTTAATGTATTTTGCATCAGCATCGTTATTGTCATCGGGCCAACACCACCTGGAACAGGTGTAATATAACCGGCAATCTCTTTGGCAGCATCGAAGTCAACATCACCTTTGAGGATTGCAATCTTTTTACCTGTTTTTTCGCTTATTTTTTCACCCACGCGATTAACGCCAACATCAATAACACAGGCACCAGGTTTAATCCATTCGGGTTTTACCAGATCAGGTACACCGGCAGCAACAATTAAGATATCAGCACGCTTACAATGAGCCGCAAGATCTTTTGTTCCTGTATGAACAATTGTTACTGTAGCATTTGCCCCCACGCCTTTTTGAAGCATCATATTGGCAATAGGTTTACCAACGATATTGGATCGTCCAACAACCACAACCTCTGCACCCTTTGTTTCAACACCCGCACGAACAATCATTTCTTGAATGCCTGCCGGTGTACAGGGGGGAAATTTAACTTCATTTCCACCAATCATCAGACGTCCAACATTGACAGGATGGAAACCATCAACATCTTTATCTGGATTAATGGCATTCAAAACTTTTTTCTCATCAACATGCTTGGGAAGCGGCAATTGAACGAGTATACCATTAATTGAGTCATCATTATTGTATTTATCAATCAATGCCAATAATTGGTCTTCAGTAATATCTACAGGTTGAGAGTCCTGAATTTCATTAAAACCAACCCGATGAGCTGTTTTTATTTTGAGTGTCACGTATGAAATTGAAGCTGGATTTTCACCGACTAAAATGGTTACCAGCCCGGGAACAACGCCGTGTTTTTCCTTGATTTCTGCAACCTCTTTGGTGATTTCATCAAGGATTTGTTCACGAATTTCTGTTCCTTTGATTAATGTTGCCGACATATTTTTCTCCTTTCAAGACAGATAATCATCTCGTTTTTTTCAGCGAAGATTATCCGCTATTTATATTTTTACTGATTTTTTAATCAGCGTTTTTGTTGCCGTTTAATCATTTTATTGATTTCATTTTTTACCTTTTGTAAATCTTTTTTTATGGGTTCGCAAATTTTATGAAAGACAATCTCATCAATATCGCCCTTTTTATGCATTGCTTCCAGACGATTGATTTCTTTGATCAATTGTGCTTTTTCACCCCGTTTTTCACCCCGCTTTTCACCCCGTTTTTCACCCCGTTTTTCACCCCGCTTTTCACCCATTTTTTCAGCCATGCTAAATAGATCTTTATATGCGCGTGTTTCTTCAAAACTGGGTAAGTTTTCTATTTCAATCATTTTGGTAATCTCCTCGCCAGATAAATCGGGAAATCTTGCCGATAACCATCGAAAAAATGCGCTTATTAAATTATCCTTGACATCTTTAGGTAACCGGCTTTTCTTTATTTTTTGATACCATTGTTTTGAATGCTGACTCAGTACTTTGAGATCTTTTACCAGTAATGGCTTAAAGACAAGTACCATTGGATGATCTGGATGAGACATTTCGAGTTCTTTTATATATTCATCCAAATAGACAACCCTCAGCAATTTTTCTTTGGATTTTGTCAGATAGTGCCAGGGAGATGTTTTTGGATCAAGTCCCTTATGTAAAAAGATCAATATGCCTCGAACGTTCCGTGCATCATATTCCATTGCATATGATGCCATCTCCATAGCCAGTCGATGATAAATTTTTGATTCACTCTGTGCTTGAAATTCCATCACATAAGTTGGATCATCCGGCTCTTGTGACGTTAAAACACCATCAGTCCGACGCTCAAATTCTTTCAGCGTGACCGATTTCATTGTATAGACACTTTTTGTTCGAATTCTTGCGCATTTTAGTAAATATTTGGGGTAAGCAGTAAATATTTTAAATATTTCTTTATCAGTTTTCATGCAGTTATTATACCTCAGGAAGCCTCCATTGGAACACAAATTTAATTTTGCTAAACAGGAAAAGGAATAGCATCAATGCCATCGATTTCGGAAAAACCCATTATGATATTCATATTTTGTAATGCCTGACCGGCAGCACCTTTGATCAAATTGTCTATTGTTGATACAATTACCGCAATGCCTTTTTCTTTTGAATACGTTACGCCAATATCACAATAATTCGTGCCTCGAACATACGCTGCATTTGGCATGCGTCCACAGGGCAACACTCGCACAAAAGGGCAACTGTCGTAAGCTTTCTGAAGGCACTCTCGAATAGTCGTTTCATCACATTGCGAACGAGCATAAATCGTTGATACGATTCCCCGAGACATGGGAATCAGGTGCGGCACAAAAAGAATTTGAACTTCCGTTCCAGCTGCAAATGAAAGATTTTCATTCATTTCTGGTTCATGTCTATGTGACGCAACCTTATAAGCCTTAAAACCTTCATTGACTTCACAAAAAAGTGTACCTACAGAAGGTGCCCGGCCTGCGCCACTCACACCAGATTTGGAATCTGCAATAATTCCAGTAGTGTCAATTAATTTTTCTCTTAAAAGTGGCATTAATGGCAATAAAACGCTGGTGGGATAACAACCCGGATTTCCGATAAGATCCGCTGAGGCGATTTCATGTTTATTTATTTCACATAAGCCATAAACCGCTTTTTTGAGCAAATGCGGATATTCATGTTGTTGATAATGAGTATCATATTTCGATTGATTTTTGAATCGAAAATCTGCTGATAAATCTATAACCTTTTTTCCTGCGTCTATAAGCGGTGCTGCGATATGCATTGAGGCTTTGTGCGGCAGTGCCAGAAAAAAAATATCTGCCTTTTGGATGGCATCATCCGACGAGTATTTTTCACAATTCAAATCTATTTGTCCGGTATAAGCAGGAAAGACACTATCATAGGATTGGCCCGCATATTGGCGGGATGTTAATAACGTAAGTGTTACATGCGGATGCCCTAAAATAAGACGCACCAACTCAGCACCTGCATATCCACTGGCTCCGATAACTGCAACCCGTTTTTTTGTTGTCATTATCACTCCTGAGCAGTTGGCATTCAGAAAAAAAGGGAAAAGGTAGACATAATTGTGATGAAGGCCTCTTCCCTTGATTGATTATTTGTAAGGTAGACTAACGTTTTGAGAATTGATATCTTGCGCGAGCACCACGTTGGCCGTATTTTTTACGTTCTTTTTCTCTGTCGTCTCGAGATATAAAACCAGCTTTTTTCAGTGCTTTTCGAAATTCGGGGTTCACTTTTACCAATGCCCGTGTAATACCATGACGCACAGCACCGGCCTGACCGGATATGCCACCACCTTTAACAGTAACAGTGATATCAAATTTGTCTGTTGTGCCTGTTAATTCAAATGGCTGCATTAACAACATTTTTGCTGTCTCAACCTTGAAATAGTCATCCAATGGACGATTGTTTATCACAATTTTGCCTTCACCCGGCTTTAAGAATGTTCTTGCGATTGCGTTTTTACGACGCCCTGTTGCATAATAAGTATGTTCTTGACTCATTCATTGTCTCCAAATTCGTGAAATTTTTCATTATGACGTTAGCGGATTGAAAAGTTATTCCTAACGATGCTTTATCTAACTAAATTGTTAATGTTTCAGGGCACTGAGCAACGTGCGGATGATCAGGTCCTGAATAAACTTTAAGCTTTTTAAATAACTTTCGGCCCAGCCGATTTTTTGGAAGCATGCCTTTGACAGAATGTCGTATTAATTCTTCAGGCTTTTTTTCCAATTGTTTTTTTGCATTAATTTCTTTCAATCCGCCAATATAACCGCTGTGCCGGTAATACATTTTATCATTTAGTTTGTTGCCTGTAAGCTTTACTTTTTCTGCATTGATAACAACAATCCAGTCACCCGTATCTGTGTGTGGGGTAAACATGGGGTTATGTTTTCCGCGTAAACGTGTTGCGATTGCGGTACTCAATCGACCTAAAACCTGATCATTGGCATCTACAACAAACCATTTTTTCGGATTGTCAGATTGTTTTGCACTATATGTGTATTTTTTCACTGACTCAACTCCTTCAAAAAGACAATGACTTTGTCTGCCATTGCCATTAAAAAATATGATTAATTTTATTATACTTGATAGTCAAGATTAAAGAAACATTAACTATAAAATAAGGAGATGCCACTGTCAAGAATAAAATTAATCCCATATTTCAATTTCTTTTAACGAATGAAATCGTTGTATATTGTTCTCGTGAGCCATCCCTTTCGATTGAAGTAAATTAATAATGTCAGGCGAACTTAATCTCAGGAATATATTGTGTGCTTTTTCTTGTGAAAGATATGAGTAAACATGTGCTGGAGCATAAGTCTCAAGAAACTCATCTACAGCACTGACATTAAGTCCATGTTTTTTGGCAAACCGCATGGAAGGCACAACATAATCATGTCCTGCATATATTTTCGTATTGTCAGGTAAGGCGAGAATTTTATTTAAGCTGTTGACAAATGCAGCGTAATCATTCGTAAAACAATTACCCGCAGTTCCATTGAATAAGGTATCGCCTGTTATCAGCCAATCATTGACATGAAAACAAATACTGTCCCGGGTATGACCGGGGGTGTCATAAATTTTGATAATCATGTTTTCAACCAGGACTTTTTTTTCTGCAATTAATGAATTAACTGTTTGAAATTTGGCTCCCGTCGATTGTATAAGTCTGTTATTTCCAGAAGTATGGTCACCATGGCTATGGGTGTTAAAAACATATTTAAGGGATAAATGATTTTTATCAAGATATGATAAAATATCATTCACTGCACCCCCATCAATCACAACCGCATAGGATGCATCATGTATGAGATATGCGAGATTATCGCTATGATACTTGAATTGCTTGATATACATTGATTTCTCCTTGAATATTTGAAATCTTCATGGGCATATTCTGATTTATCTTGAAACCAGATCCAGACCATGATATAAAAAACTTTTGTTTTGAATAAGGAACGTTCGAAAAGATAACATCTCCATTTTTTTTATTTTCCAGACATTGTAAAAGACAGTATGTTGTTTGTGAAAGACAGTATGTTGTTTAAATAATAAGTCTTTTTAAACCCCATATAATATAGAGAACATTTAACATGTCAATAAAAGATTTAATCGTACCCCGATGGAAACACAGTAACCCACAAGTGCGAATTCAGTCAATTCGTTCCCTGGAATCTGCGAATAAATCGGAAATATTAAAACATATTTTAGAAAATGATGCTGTACCAGAAGTTCGTATTGAAGCGATTCAGCTCCTGGAAGATACGACATTGCTCAAACAGGTGATTCAGACCGACAATAACCAGGATGTGCAAAAAACTGCTGTAAATAAATTAAACAGATGTTATGCAAAACAGGTTCATCATATAACCGATCAAGCCCTTCAAGAAGAATTAATTGATGCAATCAATGATGAAAAAATTTTAGCGCAAATTGCATGTGGTGCTGAACGTCCTGAAATACGTTTGATGGCCATTGATCGTATTACAAATCCATTGTTGTTATGTCAGATCACTGAACATAATTGTGGCCTCAAGCCTGGTAAAGCAATTGTTGACAAAATTTCCGATCCAAAACATCTGGAAATGATATCCAAACACGCCAATAATAAAAAAATCAAAAAATATGCTAAAGAGAAATTGGCCAATCTTTGGGAAAACCCGGATGCACTTTCACCTGAAAAACGTAATCAGTGGGAGCTTGAAGAATTATGTCTGGAGTTGGAAAAAGTTGTTGCATCTGAACAATGGTCAGAAAGTTATTCTGTTTTGAAATATGTTCAGACGAAGTGGACTGAATTTGATCCTGACGAAACACATCCATTGAGAAAAAGATTTAATCAATTTCGAAATAAAATTGAAGAGCAGGTTGATCAACTGGATCGTAAAGAAGATACTGTTTTGCAAATGACCGATTTATGTAAAGAACTGGAACAATTAACCGAAGAACTTGATAAATCATCAATTCCTTCAAATAGTTCAAAATTTCTTTCTTACTATGAGAAGAAAATAATAGAAATCAAAGAAAAATGGGATCAGGCCGAGCTGAATGTTGAAGATGGCATTATTCCATTTTCAGTGTATCACAATTTCAGTTCTCGATATAATCGGTCCATTGAACAAATGGATCGTTTAATTCTTGATCGTACCAAAGCATATGCCAATTATCAGGTCAGTCTCAAAGATCTTTGTGATATCTGTGAACAACTTGAAGAAATAAAAGATAAACAAGATATCCAAAACCAAACCGATACGATTGAATCTCTGAAATTAAAGTGGTCAGAAACGATAAAAGAAATGTCATGCGTACTACCAACTGATATTTCTTTGCGATATAAAACTGTGGTTGAATATTTTTCGGAACAACAAAAAAGTGAAGAAAATGAGATTATTGCGCATAAAGTGAATGAAGAAAACAGGTTGCAGCAATTATGTGAAACTGTTGAACAGGCGAAAGATGCAGAGATTCGAGCTGGTCTGGAAAAAGTTGTTAAATCGGCTCAAAAGGAATGGCAATCCCTTGGAGAAAAAGCGCCAGATAAAAAGGTTGAATTGTCAGACCGATTTGAACTGGCATGCAAGGAGTTTTATACATTCCAACGGGATTTTTGGGAAAAAAGAAATTGGGAACAATGGGCCAATCTGGCATTAAAAGAAGAATTGTGCGATGCTTTGGAGCAATCCTTAAAAAACGATACTGTTCAGACAATGGCCGAACTTGCACGCAGAGCTCAGGAAAAATGGCGTGAATTAGGATCTGTGGAAAGAAATAAATCGGAATCTATCTGGGCACGATTTCATCAAATCTGCGATAAAATTTATACGCATTGCTATGCCCAAAAAGAGATTATTCATAACGAACTGAAGGCAATCATAGCGTCCTTAAATAATGATATCAGTTGGAAAGAGACAACTGAAACAATAAAGGCCATTCAGGAGCGGTGGAATGCCATTGGGCCTTTGCCAAAAGCTGTTGAAAAAGATTTAAGACAGTCTTTTCAGGATATGTGCAATCATTTTTTTGAACAACAAAGAGATTTTTACACGAAAAAAGATCAGGAACGTAAACAAAATTTAAACGCAAAAATGGATTTGTGTGAGCAGGCAGAGAAATTGGCAAATTCAGATGACTGGACAGAGACATCCCGCAAATTAAAATCACTTCAACGAAAATGGAAACAAATTGGTCCGGTGCCAAGAAATGAAAGTGATGCCCTTTGGAAAAGATTCCGAACCGCGTGTAATACATTTTTTCAACGCCTGGAAAATGAACTTCCCAAAAATCTGGAAAAGAAACAAGCTCTATGCGAAATGGTTGAAAGAATTGTTGTGCAGCTGGATCAGACAGAAAAATTCGATCAATTTACAGAGAAAATATTAGACCTTCAACAACAATGGAAACAGATAGGCCCTGTCCCCCAAGAACAATCTCAAGCAATATGGGAACGATTTCAAGCACCATGCAATACTTTTTTTGAGAAAAAAAGCGTGTACATCAAACAGAGAAAACAACAATGGGATGACAATCAGAAAATAAAGGAAAAACTGGTTGAAGAAGCCGAATTACTGGCATCATCAACTGACTGGAAAGAAACTTCAGCCAGACTCTCGGAATTGCAGAAACAATGGCAGCAAACAGGCAGCACGACCCGAAAGGTTGAACGCGAGCTATGGAGCCGGTTTCAGGAAGCCAATGATTATTTCTTTTCAAATCAGGTCAAGCATTTTGAATCTTTAGATACTGAAAAAAAGGAAAAGCTAAAACAAAAAGAAAGCCTTTGTCTGAGTCTGGAAATTTTGGCGAAATTAACAACTTCAACAACTGCAAATTTTGAATACAATAAATTTATCCCTATTGCTGAACAACTCGATATGGCCTTAAAATTTAAAGATGAAATTTTTGTTCCAAATGATAGTGCCATTACCCGTTCCAATGCAATGAAAAAAATGAAAGATATTCAATCAATATGGGAATCTATTGGATACATCAGTGACAGGTACGATAAGTCATTGGCACGTCGCTATCGAAAAGCGATTGATTACCTGTCTTCTGTAACTTCGAAATAAGGTGTTTATCATGAATATTTGTACACACAATCATATTGATAAAGAACTTTGCGGTACGCCAGTTGAGCAAAATGATGGATTTTGCAAGGTAAAACTGGTCACTTCAGAAAGGATGTCTGTCGATCATTTTCAACTTGTGCATGGCGGTTTTGTTTTTGGTCTGGCCGACCACGCAGCCATGCTGGCTGTTAATGATCCCAATGTTGTACTGGGGCAGGCATCAGTTACGTTTATAAAACCAGTTCAACCCAATGAAACTTTAATTGCTGAAGCGAATGTTAACAATGTTGAAGGCAAAAAGCAAAATGTCCATGTGAAAGTTTTTAGAAACACTGAGATTGTATTTGAAGGTAATTTTGTTTGTTTTATATTAAAAAAACATGTCCTTGATTCATAACACAGGTATTTACATGAAAGATCAATCATTTAATTATCGTAACCGCTTAAAGAAAGTTCAACAACGATTAAAAGAAAAGTCATATGATGCCTATATGGTTTGCACTGCGGAAAATAGACATTATCTAACCGGTTTTTTTGCTGATGATCATTTTATTAATGAAATTTCTGGTTATTTGTTTATTACCGAAAAAACTGTTCTGTTGGCAACAGATTCTCGATATGCGGTACAAGCAAAAAATCAAACTGAAGGTATTGAAGTTGCTTGTGTTAATAAATTTCCAAAAGATTTTATTCCAGAGATTCTCAAAAAAATGGAAATTCAGTCGCTGGGATTTGAGAGTAATCGGATTTCAGTTGAGTTGCATAATAAACTCCAACGAAGTATTTTAGATCAAAACCTCAATATTCAATTGATTCCAGATCCAGATTTTGTTGGTGATGATCGATGCATTAAGGAAGCAGGCGAACTTGAAGCAATCAAAAAATCCCTGCACATCGCCGAGCAGGCGTTTTTAAAAATGCTTGAATCAATCTCTCCTAAAATGACAGAAAAAGAGATTGCATGGCAATTGGAAACTGAAATACGCCAGGGAGGTGCTGACAGTCTTTCATTTGATACAATTGTCGCTTCAGGGCCAAATGCCGCGCTCCCACATGCCGTTCCAACAGATCGCGTTGTTGGTGAAAAAACACCTGTTTTGTTTGATTGGGGTGCAAGACTTAACGGGTATTGCTCTGATACTTCCAGAACAATTGTGTTTGGCACACCTGATCAAGATTTCATTGATGCTTACAATGTTCTGGCTGAAACACAAAAAATGGCCATTGACAATGCGATTACCGGCAATAAAACAAAAGAAATTGCCCAAAAATCAAATGACTTTCTGGAAAATCGTGGTTATAAAAAAACAAAATATGCGCATGGCTTAGGGCATGGCGTTGGATTGGCAACCCATGAAATGCCGACCTTGAGTTTGCTCAAAGACAGTACGCTTGAAAAAAATTCGGTGGTGACCATTGAACCAGGAATTTATATTCCCAATCGATGGGGAATACGCCTGGAAAATATGATTGTTGTAAAAGATAAGCATTCACAGATACTGAATCAATTACCGATTCAGTATAATATGATTAAACTATAATTATTCATGCCATCTGGCATATTTGGGAGAAAAAAACATATGGATGATTCGGCATCACGTGATATTATTCGTTTCGGACTGGCAAGTCTGATTAAAATTATTTTATTTTTCTTTATTGTATTGATTATCTGTTCGGTATTTCTCATTACCGTCGGATGGATATTGACGATGGCTTTTTCCGAGTTCAAACTGTTTGAAGCCACCCTGATTCCTTTATTAATTGTGGGATTTGTATCAATCATGGTTGGGCTCATTTCTATATGGTTGAGACTGGGTGAAATTGGATATGTTCTGGATCCTGAATCTGAATTGTTTGATGATGCTGACTTATACGATGAAGATTATCATTTTGATGAAGATAAATCTGCGGAAAAAGAATTATCTTCAAGCAAAAAAAATTCGAGTACAATAACACCTTTACTCAAAAAAAGAAATCAATTAAAAACGGAAAATAACGCGCCTGAATCAACCGATGATTATTAAACGCGAATAGGGAAACAATGAAACGAAAAAGCTTTTTGATACTGATCATCATCGGTGTGCTTTCATACCTTTTTTTGGATATTCAGCAGGTGGTGACGTATATTTATCATTATATTACAGATGATAAACCTGTTGCTTTACAAGAAGAAGGATCCCCGATTGTTCCTGGGAAACCTTGCATTGTTCCCAATGGTAAAGTTTATTATTACCCGAATCCAAAACGTCAGGGATATGTTGAACTTACTGTTAGAAAAGTCTGTGAAAAGCCAAGTCAGTCTCTTGTTGAAATTGATAGAATTAGAACCCTTAAACCATTTAAATATCATAATGTTCGTTACTATCCCAACGAACAGTTATGGTTACCATCAGAACATCTAAAATGTCACAAACAAGAGTAATTGTATTGGCATGATAATTGCCAGACTGATTTGATTTATTTTATATGGGAATAAGCATTGATGTCAAAGCTAAGAATTCACGAACTGGCGAAAGAATTGAGTGTATCCAGTAAAGTCTTGATTGGCTATCTACAACAAAAGGATCTGGATGTCAGCAGTCATATGAGTTCAATTGATGCAGATACCTTTGAACGTATCCGGCCCGAAATTGAAGCCAAAATAGCAAATTGGAAAAATCAGGGATTATTTACAACGCGTGAGTCTTGCCAGCCCTCAGACAAATCGATTAAAGAAAAAGTTGGAAAACGTTGTAACCCTTATATAACCGGTAATCCTGTAGGACAGGGTGAAGCGTTCATCGGACGAACCGATATTCTCAAATCAGTACTGAATACACTTCAAAACCCCAATGAAAATGGAATGATTTTATATGGTCAACGCCGAATTGGAAAAACATCTGTACTTCAACGTTTGGCATATACTCTTTCTAAACGAACGCAGTTTATTCCAATATATTTCGATCTTCAAGACAAAGCGGCTTTAAGCCTGGACAGTCTTCTAAAATTTTTGGCCGAACATATTCAACAACTTTCGGGTATTTTATCCTATGATAAATGGACACATGATATTCAGTCTGACTTTCAGAATATGTTCATCCCCTATATTATGAGACAACTGCCCCAAAAAACAAGTCTCGTGTTATTGTTTGACGAATTTGACATTTTGGATAGTCCCACGCATGATCAGGCAGTCAGTGTTTTTTTTCCATATTTCAGGCATCTGATGCAACTGGACATTCGGCTAAAATTTATTTTTGTCATTGGCCGGCGACCAGAAGAGCTATCCACTGTTTACCTGTCTCTTTTTAAAGATGTAAAATCGCTTCATGTCTCATTATTGAATCATAAAGAAACAGAATCTCTGATTCGTCTATCAGAACAAAATAACAGCCTGAAATGGTCAGAAGCATCGATTGACAAGATGGTTAAGCTCACAGGTGGGCATCCTTATTTGACCCAGCAATTGTGTCAGGTAATTTGGGATGAAAAACATGGAAAGCGGCGTGATATTGAATATTCAGTGGAACCACAGGATATTGATCCGCTCATACCAAAAGCCCTTTCCGGCGCAACAAACTCTTTGGAATGGCTGTGGGACGGTTTAGGCCCGGCTGAACGTGTTGTTATTTCAGCTTTGGCATCGAGTGGCCCCGATCCTGTTTCACAGGAAGAACTCGAAAATAGACTTCAGGAGAGTGGTGTACGAATTCTCATTGGCGAATTACGTGATGCCCCTTCTGTTCTCCAGGAATGGAATATTATCAACGCCAGTCCTGATGGAATTCGTATGCGTGTCGAAATTCTTCGGCTGTGGATCGTTGACAAAAAACCTTTGAGTCGGGTTCGTGAAGAAATGGATCGCATTTTGCCGGTGGCAGAAAATTTGTTTCAAGCAGCCTATCGGTTGTATCAAAGTAGTGAATTAAATGAAACACGCCAGTTGCTTCAGCGCGCTTTGGGGCATAACCCAAATCACATGAAAGCCAATCAATTATTGGCTGAAATTTTTCTGGCTGAAGGTGACCTCGTTGAAGCCAGGAAGCTTTTAGAGACGCTGTACACATATAATCCAACACTGGCCCGACCAAGATTGATACAAACACTGTTAAGTCAGGCCAATAGAGAAACTGAAGAATTCGCTCAACTGGCATTGTTTGAAAAAGTGATAGAACTTGATCCGCGTCAACCTGAGGCGGTTTCAAATTGTGCCAGGCTTTGGGAACAAAAGGGTGACAGGGCTTTTGAACAAAATGATTACGAAAACGCCCTCATAGAATATGAAAAAGCAGGCATTCCTGAAAAAATTGATCAGGTTAAACAAACCATTCACTTAAATGAGTTATACATGGAGGCGATAGGATCGCTGAGTAAAAATCGTGAACATTCTCTTGGTTTATTGATCAGAATCATTTCATTAGAACCGACATTTCGAAACACCAGTCGATATCTTCATCTGGCAGTAACAGGCGTTGATATTCAAGAGGTTGAAAAACGTCTGGAAAGCCAAAAAAACATCACTGCCGAACTTCGCAAAGAATATCTCGCATTAAAAAATAAAGTGCTTGTACTTGAATCAGAAAAAAAAGAACTTGAGAACAGTACTGTGGTAAATGAACGTCGTGAATTACAGGAAAGAATTCAGGCCCTTGAGCAGGAAAAGCTCGAATTGAAAAACCTTCAGCATAAATTGAAAACCATGATTGACCAATCTGTTGTTGAAAATCGCAAGGAAAAGACACGACATCATCGGACATTTAATTAATTTTGAGCAAAAGACTTGTCACTTATGGATGATATATGTATAATTAATACATATATTTTTAATTATGAAATACAAAAAGGTTAATTGTGAAAAGGTTTGTAAAACAATCAAAAATTTCGGCTTTTATTAATCGTGATTCGGAATTATCGTTTCTAGTAAACTGGATTTCAAGACAGCCTGAAAGCATTCTTTTTTTGTTTGGACCAAAAAGTTCTGGAAAAACAACACTTCTTAATAAGTTCATAGAAGAAAAAATATGTTGTGATCATCATGACATAAAATATATTAATCTGAGAAAAATTTTTATCCAGTTCTGATGGATTTTTTATTGATCGTATCTATAACGATAGTAAACTGACAAAGACAAGTGAGTTTTTAGAAGTTGATTATTTACAAAAAAAAGATGTTGAATACTAGTTGTCTAATTTGAAAAAAGAATCTAATATAGAAAATTTAATACTTTCAAAAAAACAAATCAATATGATTTGGAATTATTTTGGTGGTAGTGTATGGGAAATTAATAGTTTCCTTTCATTACTGATGGATAATGCTATTGATAATAATGTATCAAATAAAATTATTCAAAAAGAAGCTGAAAAGAGGATCCATACATATAAAATAAGATTTCAGGACTATATTGGTAAACACTATGATCATGACCTTTTTACCGCAATCAATAATATTTTATTACACACTGAATATTTTTATATAAAAGATTTAATGAAAAATTTTGATAGAAGAAAACTAAAAGAAGAACTGGGAATTCTGGTTCAAAATAATTTATTTTCATATAACCCTTTATCAGGTCAATAGAAAACTCAAGGAAAAAGTATCGCGCTTGGGTTAGAAATATTTTGTTCAGAATAATAGTTTAGAATTTTTCGAAAAAAATCATGAAAGGAGAAACTATGAGTTGTTTAAAAATTTTTTCACGTCTAATGGGCATTTTGGTCTTGATCAACATGCCTGGAATCGTTTTTGCCACGCCTCCGAAAGTGCCTCTGGCATTGTTAGTTGATATTAAAGGAAAGGTCGAAATATCCAAAGAAGGGCAATCATTTCAAGTTATTAACACGAAAGATCGATTTGTCCTTGATGGATATCACATTCAGACAGGTGCGGATGGCTCTGGTACTATCATCTTTTTACAACAGGATAACATGACAAAGATTGAGCCAAATTCTCACATTGAAATCATTAATGGTTACATAAAAAAGGTGAATGGCAAATTTAAGGATTTGCCATCATCAGAAAAAGTTTTAAATGAGATTGACCGGCAATATTTGCACGCGATGAAATACACAATGTCCAGAAAATCTGGTGGAAAGAAAAAAATTAGTGTCAAGCTGCCACGATCAATTTCAATTTGTAAAGATTTTCCATTATTGGTGTGGGACAATTGTGGTGAAGAATATACATATCGACTGACAGTTGGGAGCAATACTTACGTCGTGCCGGCATCAAAAGATAAAGTGGTACGTTTCACATTGCCAGAACTAAAACCCGGAAAGTATAAGTATGCGGTTGAAGTTCTCAAAGGCGGTGAAGTTGTCCATAAGCCCAAACGAACAAAAAAACTGGAAGTTCTTTCAGATGACGCGCTGGCTGGTTTAAAAAAAATGAAAGAGACCATTGATAAAATCGCAAAAGGTAACTTACTTTTATTGGGAATGCGGTTGGAAGAGCTTGATATCAATGCCGCAGCCTATGATCTTTATGATCGCTATTTCAAAATCCATCCTGATGAAAATGAAATGAGACCTTTTATGATTCGTGCATGTCATAGCCTGAAATTAAAAGACATAAAGATTGAACAAATCAATCTATTCAATCCTGAGGGCTCAGGTTCCCGGGGAATGAGTCGCTAAAATGAGGAGATAACCAGTGAAAGGAATTATTTTAGCCGGTGGTTCGGGTACAAGGCTGTATCCCATCACGCATGTGGTCAGCAAGCAATTATTACCCGTGTATGACAAGCCCATGATTTATTACCCGCTCTCAATACACATGCTGGCAGGTTTAAAAGAAATATTGATTATTTCGACGCCACATGATTTGCCCCTTTATGAAAAATTATTGGGCGATGGCTCCCAATTGGGAATTTCAATATCATATGCCAAACAACCCCGACCTGAAGGCCTGGCACAGGCATTCATTATTGGTCGAGATTTTGTTGGGGACGATTCTGTTTCATTAATTTTGGGTGATAATATTTTTTATGGCCAGGGATTGCCATCAATTTTAAGAAAAGCCGTTGCCAATAATCTGGGGGCTACTGTATTTGCTTATCAGGTTAAAGATCCTGAACGATATGGTGTTGTACATTTTGATGCCAATGACACACCTGTTGAAATCGTTGAAAAACCATCAAAACCAAAATCCAAAATGGCTGTAACGGGTTTATATTATTATGATAATCGTGTTCTTGATATCGCAAAAACACTCAAACCATCCGCTCGCGGTGAGTTAGAAATTACAGATGTCAATCAGATTTATCTTGAAGAAAAAAATCTCCAGATTGTTTCGCTGGGTCGAGGATATGCATGGTTGGATACAGGCACCAATGCGACGCTCATGCAGGCATCAAATTTTATTGAAGCGATTGAGTCTCGACAGGGGTTAAAGATTGCGTGTATTGAAGAAATTGCCTTTACAATGGGTTACATAGACCTTAAACATCTCGAACAATTGGCTGAACAACTGATAAAAAGTGAATATGGACGTTATTTAATGGAAATTGTTTCGTCAAAAAAAGGGCACTGACATGAATGTTATTGAAACAGAAATTCCGGGTGTGAATATACTAGAAATAGATGTTTTTCCAGATGATCGTGGTTTTTTTTGTGAAACCTATCAGGAACGACGTTATCATTCCAATGGGATTTCAGCAAAGTTTGTGCAGGACAATCAGTCCTATTCAAAAAAAGGTGTCATTCGTGGGCTTCATTTTCAATCAGAACACCCCCAGGGAAAGCTTGTAATGGTTGCGGTGGGTGAAATTTTTGATGTCGCTGTTGACATACGTGAAAAATCCCCTACATATGGCAAATGGGTAGGGGTTTTCCTGTCAGATAAAAATTACAGACAACTGTATGTACCTGAAGGCTTTGCCCATGGGTTTTGCGTCATCAGTGCATATGCACTCGTACAATATAAATGTACAGACTTTTATGATCCCACTGATACTGGAGGGATCATCTGGAATGATCCGGATATTCAAATTGATTGGCCAATTAGAAATCCCATTGTCTCATCAAGAGATAAGAAACTGAAATCATTTAAGGAATATTTAAAAAGATAGAAAAATACATCAAAGGAATTTATTGCTATGAAAAAGATAATCATTTTGAATATTTTTATTGTATTATGTCTCAATCCGTTTGCTTTTGCGTATATGCATGACTATCAGGTCGAAAAACAAGCACTTGATATTTTTCAGAATAAAACAGTTTTGTTTAATTTGAACTATAATAATGACAATATTTCTTTTTTAGGTTCTCATCAGGGGGAAGCATGTTTGGGGCTAATGAATATTACAGGTCTGTCAGATATGTTGCTAACAGAATATGCGAATTCACAGGGAATGGATATATATACCGGAAAGTTTTTTTTGCGCTTGCCAGTGACTCATACAAAACTATCAATGGGATTTGAACAATCAAAATTAAAAATTGTGGGCGAACCATTTGATCTGCTTAACATAAACAGTGAGGCTGATCGGTATTATTTTTCAATGACTCAGCCATTATTTCACACAGATTCTGAAAGTTTTGAATTACAAATTCGATATGATTCAATAGACCTTGATACTTATATCTTCAGTAATTCAAACTTTTCCTTTGCTCCTTATCAATATGATGGACACCTTGATCATTCAATTTTACGGATTTCCCAATTATTAAAGAGATACACAAAAACCGCAACATTTTCTATCCATTCAACATTTAGTTTTGGACTGGATAGATATAAAAAGTTACACTATCAATATAATGAAACAAATATTGATGGTCGATTTTTTTCGTGGTCTGGAAAAGTCAAATATAATAAAAAATTATCGTTTCTTGATAGTCATTTTATCTTTCGGACAGATTTACAGTTTTCAGACGAACCACTTCCCGACGATCCATTTAAGCCGGTCGAACATTTATCCATTGGCGGAATAGATAGCGTTCGTGGATATAGAAGAAATATATTCTCAACGGATAACGGCATTACAGCTTCAATTGAGTTGCGTTTACCAGTATTAAAAGAACAACCTGGCAATGATAACAAACCAATGGGGAATAGTATTGTATATATTGCACCTTTTTTGGATTGGGGACATGGTTGGAATGTCGGACAAAAAAAATCTGACATTGATTACATATATAGTATCGGATTGGGGCTGATTTGGGATATTTCAAAAGCGAACTTTATTAGAATTTATTGGGGTGAAGCAATGAGAAAAATTGAGAGAAATACTGAGTATGATCTTCAGGATGACGGTCTACACTTAAATGTCAATTTATGCGGTGTCTTTTAATTATTTCTCAAAAGCTTACGATTGTCGAGTATTAATAATGATTCAGATGCTTGTAAACAGGATACAAAAACTGGAATTTCTTTCCTTATTATAAATTTACGTATGCAATTATATATTGGAGGATTCATAATGAGCAATCAATATCAAATGCCAGCACCCACATTTTCAACTTTCATCGCATCATTGAGTTCATCAGCAATGGTGCAACTTGGTGAAATTGCTGAACCAACAACCGGCCAGAAGTTAGCCAATATGCCAATGGCAAAGCACACCATTGATATTATCGCCTTACTTCAGGAAAAAACAAAAGGCAATCTCACAAATGAGGAAAGTAAACTTATTCAAAATGTGCTGACAGATTTAAGAATGCGTTACATAAGCGCAATTAATCAATAAATGTCCATGCGTTTTGAATTCATAAGCCCGGCAAAAATCAATTTGTTTTTGAGGATTGTGGGAAAACAACCGGATGGTTATCATCAGTTGGTGTCCCTGATGTGTCCGGTGAGTTTGCATGATCGTATCACGATTCAGTTTCAAACGAAACAGATGCACATTACATGCACAAACCCTCAAGTACCAGAAAACAAAAATAATCTTGCATTAAAAGCGGCTGAACGTTTTTTTAAGGCAATTTCATCTGATGATTGTGTGTGCATGGCCATAGAAAAAAATATACCTGTTGGTGCTGGATTGGGCGGTGGCTCAAGCAATGCCGCAACAGTTTTATTGGCATTGAATGAATTCTATCAATCGCCGCTTCCAATGGAACAACTCAAAAAAATTGCTTTGACTTTGGGAGCTGACATTCCCTTTTTCATGGAAAAATCAGTGTCACTGGTGAGTGGTATTGGTGAGCAAATACATCGTGTCTCGATTGACAGTCGATATCCTTTAATAATTGTTTATCCCGGTTTTTCAGTATCAACTGCATGGGCATTTAAAAAATTTAAATTTGGCTTGACAATTAAAAAATTAAATGATATAAAGATTGACTTAATTGCACGTTATAAAAATAATAAAGCTGTGAACTGGGTACATGATATTCATAACGATTTAGAATCAGCGACGTTTCAAAAATATCCGATATTAGCCGATATTAAAAAGCAATTTATGGAAATTGGAGCAGTTCAATCTGTGATGAGTGGTAGCGGTTCTTCAATAATTGGAATATTTCATGATGAAAAAATACGTCAGAATGCACTGAAACAGATTAAAAATCAAAAATCGTGGCAAATTTTTGCAAGCCATATTACATAAAAAAACGTTTATATTACGATTATCAATATATTAATGATTTTTTAGATGGGGCGTCGTCAAGTGGTAAGACACAGGATTTTGGTTCCTGCATTCGGAGGTTCGAATCCTCCCGCCCCAGCCTTTTTTATACAATCGCAAATAAAAAAAATAAAAATTGCAAGCTTTGTTTTCAATATGCCAGCAAACTATTATTAGGAATATAATTTGCTGGCATTTTTGAATTTGATGCTTGCAATTTTTATTTTTATAGTCAGTGACTGAATTGACTGATGAGAAAAAATTATGTTTGAACCTTATTACATGAACGATCTGTTTATATTTAGTGGAAATGCACACCCTGCATTGGCTAAAAAAGTATGCGATTATTTAAGACTCCCGAAAGGAGACGCCAAAGTTAAAAAATTCAGTGATGGCGAAATTCAGGTCGAAATCAATGAAAATGTTCGTTCAAAAGATATATTTGTTATACAGCCGACATGTTCACCGGTTAATGATAACTTGATGGAATTATTGTTACTGTCAGATGCTTTACGTCGGTCAGCCGCAAGACGAATTATTGCGGTTGTACCGTATTATGGATATGCCCGACAGGATAAAAAGGTGGCACCACGTGTACCAATCAGTGCTAAACTTGTTGCAGATATGTTGGAAGTCTCAGGTGTGACGCGGCTGATTACGATGGATCTTCATGCAGGACAGATTCAAGGTTTTTTTCATATACCAGTAGATAATCTCTTTGCGGCACCGGTGTTATTGGAACATATTCGGTCATCATTCGAGGGAAAGATTGTTGTCGTGTCACCAGATGCAGGCGGCGTTGAGCGCGCAAGAGCATTTGCAAAACGTTTATCTGCTGACCTCGCAATTGTAGATAAACGACGCGACGCGCCCAATCAGGCGAAAGCCATGGCTGTAATAGGTGATGTAAAAGACAAAATTGCTATTGTTCTTGACGACATGATTGATACTGCTGGAACAATCACTGAAGCGGCTGGTGCTTTAATGAAAATGGGTGCTTACGAAGTTCACGCTTGTTGTACACATTCGGTTTTATCCGGTCCAGCCATTGAGAGAATAGAATCGTCTGAAATTAAAAGTGTCGTTTGCACGGATACCATTCCACTTAAAGATGATATCAATTGTAATAAATTTACAGTGCTATCGCTGGCGGAATTAATCGGAGAGGCTATTATTCGCAGTCATCGCGGTGGCTCGTTAAGCTCTTTATTTGTTTAATTATATTTTCAACCTTTGGTTTGAAATGAACCACTGTTGAATCGTGCAGACTTAAATCACGTTATCTGCGCGTTTGATTTTTTACGAGGAGGATTATTCTTTGGAATTCATAGATTTAAAAGCAATGAGGCGAACAAACACAGGTAAAGGTGTAGCTCGTAAGTTGAGACAATCAGATCAGATTCCGGCAGTACTATATGGCAAAGGTATTGATCCACAATTGCTGACTTTAGCTGTCAAAGATTTGGATATAATTTTTAGAAAGCATGGACGAGCAAGATTATTTTTCAACGTAAAAATTGATGATGAAGGTACCAGCCGAAAAGCATTTCTTAAAGCTTTACAAGTCGATACTGTTTCTGGAAAATTCAGTCACATGGATTTACATCAAATTTCTATGGACCAGACACTTCGCATAACAATACCTGTTGTAACAACAGGTACATCAATTGGTGTAGAATCGGGTGGATTGCTTCAGATTATTCGTCGTGAGTTGGAAGTTATATGCTTGCCCCAAAATATTCCTGAAAGCATTGAAGTGGATGTCTCACAATTAGACATTGGTGCGTCCATTCATGTTTCGGAATTATCTTTGCCTGATGCTATAACTGTACCATATGATGTTGATTTTACAGTTCTTACTGTTGTACAGCCCAAGGGATACGATACAGGTGAAGAAGAAGCAGAAACTGAAGATGAAGAAAGTGCTGAAAGTGAAACTCCTGAAAGCACTGAAAAAGAAAAATAAGGAAAAGATGTGTCAAACAATGGTACGTGGATGATTGCTGGTTTGGGAAATCCTGGCACAGATTATAGTAAATCACGACACAATATTGGATTTAAAGTAATTGATTATCTCGCTGATAATATAAATATAGTGTCGGCCAAAACCAAATTGACAGCAAATATTTCAAATACCATATGGGAAGATAACAGGCTTTTTCTCGTAAAACCACTGGGATATATGAACCGTTCAGGTTCTGTATTAAATGAAGTTGCCAGGTACTTTCAAATTGATATTTCACATTTAATTGTCGTTCACGATGATGTTGACATTCAAATGGGGAAAATCAAAATTAAACAGAAAGGAGGGCACGGCGGTCATAATGGCATTCGATCTGTCATCGAATCATTGGGAAGTGATAACTTTATCCGAATACGCATTGGCATTGGTAGACCCTTTTTACAAAAATCAATGATCAATCATGTGTTGGGAAATTTTCACTCAGATGAGGAAAAACAGATAAATATGGTCATAGAAACCGCCTCACGTTCAATTAAAACAATTCTTCTCAAGGGAATTTCACAGGCTATGAACCAATTTAACAATAAACAGATTTTAGAATAAACGAGGAGGAAAGATGCAAGCTATCTTGTCTAATATTCCTTTAACCTGCACATTTGTGGGGGTTGCAGGTGTTATTTTTGCCATCATTATTGCAACAATGGTAAAAGCAGCACCAACTGGTAATGAAAAAATGCAAGAAATTGCTGATGCTGTCAAAGAAGGCGCAATTGCTTATTTGAATCGTCAGTTAAAAAGTATGGGGATTACTGGTATTCTCATTTTTGCAATTATATACTATACATTAGGCGCATATACTGCTATTGGCTTTTTAGTTGGCGCAGTGGCATCATTTATGGCTGGCTATATTGGCATGCGCGTATCGGTTATCGCAAATATTCGTGTTGCGGAAGCTGCAAAACGAGGTCTGGCAGCTGGCCTGGATATGGCCTTTAAAGGGGGTTCGGTTACCGGTATGATGGTTGCCAGTCTGGCATTAACATCAGTGGCAGGTTATTATACTTATATTAAAACATTGCCCGGTATTGAAAATCCTGTTATTCCACTGGTCGCTCTGGGTTTTGGTGGAAGTCTTATTTCAATTTTTGCCCGATTGGGCGGTGGCATCTTCACAAAGGGTGCTGATGTTGGTGCTGATCTCGTTGGAAAGGTAGAAGCTGGAATACCTGAGGATGATCCACGAAATCCTGCTGTTATCGCTGATAACGTTGGTGATAACGTGGGTGATTGTGCCGGTATGGCAGCAGACTTGTTTGAAACATATGCTGTCACTGCTGTTGCTGCAATGCTTCTGGGGCATCTCTTATTTCCCAAAACTGATATTCCAACAGTATTACCCCTTGCATTGGGCGCAATTTCAGTTATTGCATCAGCTATTGCTGTTTTCTTTGTCCGCTTGGGTGATAGCGAATATATTATGGGTGCCTTATATAAAGGAATGTTTGGGGCAGCTATTCTTTCAGGAATTGTTTTCTATTATGCCATCAAAAAATTGTTTGTGGGCGTTGAAGGCTTGGATGCCATGATGATTTATTATTCCACACTCATTGGTCTGGTTCTGACTGTTCTTATTGTTATCATTACTGAATATTATACTGGCATTTATGGTCCGGTTAAACATGTTGCGCAGGCATCTGTAACTGGTCATGCTACAAATATTATTGCAGGTCTGGGTGTGAGTATGCAATCAACTGCTGCACCGGTCATCGTAATCTGTATCAGTATTATGTTAGCATATAATTTTGCAGGTCTGTATGGTATTGCTATGGCAGCCATGGCAATGTTATCAATGACCGGAATGGTTATTGCCGTTGATGCTTACGGCCCAATTACTGATAATGCTGGCGGTATTGCAGAAATGGCTGAAATGGACGAAAGTGTCCGTGCCGTCACCGATCCATTGGATGCAGTTGGTAATACAACAAAAGCTGTTACAAAAGGTTATGCAATTGGTTCCGCAGGATTAGCTGCATTGGTCTTATTTGCCGCATACACCCAAGAATTCGCAATTCATGGAAAAGATGCTAACATTTCATTTGATTTGAGCAATGTTGATGTTATCATTGGTTTATTTATCGGTGGTTTATTACCTTATCTTTTTGCATCAATTGCAATGAATGCTGTTGGTAAAGCAGGCGGTGCTGTTGTTGAAGAAGTTCGACGACAATTCAGAGAAATTCCAGGGATTATGGAATATAAAGCCAAACCGGATTATTCAGCATGTGTTGATATTGTAACAAAATTTGCATTGAGAGAAATGATGATTCCGGCGTTATTACCGGTTGTTGCTCCAATATTAGTGGGCATGTTTCTTGGGAAAGTCGCACTGGGTGGCCTCTTAATCGGTAGTATTGTTACAGGAATTTTTGTTGCAATTTCCATGACCACCGGTGGTGCCGCATGGGATAATGCAAAAAAATACATTGAAGATGGTCATTTGGGCGGTAAGGGAAGTGATGCGCACAAAGCTGCTGTTACTGGTGACACAGTTGGTGATCCTTACAAAGATACAGCTGGCCCGGCAGTAAACCCAATGATCAAAATATTGAACGTTGTTGCTCTTCTGATGGTCCCCTTCCTGGTATAACTGGGGCAATCTTTTTTTCCTTTAGAGAAGAATTTTAGAAAAAAGAGGGATTGGCTGGTAGTCAATCCCTCTTTTGTTTTGCGGGTAATATTTAATTCATTTTTATAATTGTTCGATTATTTTGAATTCTTTTGTTAAAACCATTGATTTATCCTAATTTAGATGATATATTCATAAATGATTTATAAATATTTTCTAATAAGCCCCTCCATATTATAATGGAATTAATCGTCAATTTTTTAAAAAAAGAAGATTATGCAGGAAAAAGAAGAACATATTGAAAAAAATACAGAAGAACAACCCGTTCCAACTTTTGAGATCGGTGATCTTGCAGTGTATCCTGCCCATGGTGTTGGGCGAATAGAGGCGATTGAAAATCGGGATGTTGATGGCAGTATCCAGAGTTTTTATATCATGAAAATTTTGGAAAATGATATGGTTATTATGATCCCTGTCCAAAATGTGTTATCAGTCGGACTTCGGACAATTCTTTCTAAAGCTGATATTCCAAAAATTTATGATATTATGCAAGAACGTGATTTACCTCAGGATAACCAGACATGGAATCGTCGGTATCGTGAATATATGGAAAAGATTAAAACTGGTTCATTGTATGAAGTTGCAGGTGTATTTCGCGATTTATATTTATTGAGAGTAAATAAAGAATTATCTTTTGGAGAACGAAAACTGTTTGATACCGCGCAATGTCTACTGGTAAAAGAATTGTCAATTGCAAGACAATGTGAGGAAAAAACAATTCTTGATGAAATTAATTCCTTGTTTGAACCAGAATTCAAAAAAAACGAGGAAGAGTCAGAAGCGGAAAATAAAACCCCTGAAGATAAATCTTCAATAAGTTCAGCAGACAGTAAGAATGATAAAGACAGTCAGGTCCACCTTAGCATCAACAGAATCCAAACCAAATGATCAGACAGGCTGATTTGAAAACTCAACATATTGTCGTTACTGAAAATGACTCCCATATTCGTCTGGATAAACTTATTTCCAAGTGGATGCCGCAATACACCCGCTCACATATTATACGCCTGATAAAATCAGACTGTATTCACGTCAATCAATACCTTAAAAAACCAGGCTATATCGTACGTACAGGCGATCAGATCACCATTGTGATACCTGAGTACGAATCACAGGCAATACTCCCCGAACCGATTCCCCTGGAAATTTTATATGAAGATAATGATTTATTAATCGTAAATAAACAGGCCGGCTTAGTTGTTCATCCTGCCCCGGGCCATGCAAATGGCACTTTTGTAAATGCATTATTACATTATAATTCCATGCAATTTTCAAAAGTAGATCGATTTGGAATTGTCCATCGCCTGGATCAAGATACCACCGGATGCCTTTTGGTCGCCAAAAATAGATCTTCACAAGTTTTTATGAATAAAGCATTCTCAGAACGGACCATTAAAAAAACATATTTTGCCCTTGTACATGGCCATATGAAAAACAATCAAGGCATAATTGATTATCCAATAGGCCGTCATCCAACCGATCGAAAAAAAATGTCCATCCATGCCCGGCGATATCGAAGTGCAGAAACCCATTGGAAAGTATCCGATCAATTTGCCCATTTCGCACTTTTGGAACTGCTGTTAAAGACCGGTCGAACGCATCAAATACGTGTTCATCTCTCGGCAATTAATCATCCAATTGTTGGAGATCCGCTTTATGGCAGGAAAAAAAATATACATAATCAAAAACCCAATGTACAGACACAATTAAAAATAATTAAACGACAGATGCTTCATGCGAAGGAATTAGGCTTTATTCATCCTGTAACAAAACAATTCATGCACATTGTTGCGCCTCTCCCTGCGGATATGCTTCAAACATTGAACGTTTTAAGTATCTGAAACATACTTGCTTTTTATTCAATTTTTTTATATACTGATCTAATTCTCATAATGGGTATGAAACGCAATCACCAAATTTTTATGAAAATCTGTTTTACAAAAACAAAGTGGTTGAAAATGCCCATTTGAATAGATTCCATTATTGAGTGAAGGAGGCTCTATGTCAGAGATAAAATCGTGGGACTGGGAAACCAGTGAGAAAAAAATCGCTGATTATGGCGGTTGGAAACAAAACTATAATTGGGTTGAAGAACCCTGTGTCAGTCCTGATGGCGAAAAGATCGCTTCAATTGTCAATATAGATCAAGGTGAGTTTAGTGTGGTTGTTAATGATGATGCCTGGGAGAATACATTTGACAAAATATGGCGACTTCGTTTCACACCTGATGGCCGGGCAAGCGCAATTGTTTCTGAATTGGGAGAATGGACATTTGCCATTGATGGTCAGGCATGGGAAAACAAATTTGGCTATGTCTGGAATCCTCTCTATAGTGATGATGGTAAAAATATTGTTGTTGCCATTCAACAGGATATGAAATATGGCGTGGCTGTAAATGGTGTGCCATGGAGTGAATTATATCCCAATGCTACCGAAATTGCTACAAATCCATCTGGTACACGCACAGCGGCGACTATCCAGAAGGAAGACCTGGGACAGGCAAACATTGAGTTGTTTAAAAAAGGTGTTTTTTCTGTTGCAATTGATGGCACCCCCTGGGAACAAAACTTTGTTAATGTCTGGAAAAAATCATTCAATGCTGTTGGAGATCGGTTGGCGGCTGAAGTTCGTCTGAATCTCTATGATTACACTATCGCTGTTGATGGCAAAGCCTGGAATGAAACATTTTCCTGTGTATGGCAACCATCATTTCATCCTGCAAAAAACACTGTCCTGGCACCAGTTCGTATGGATGGCAAATGGACGTTGGCTGAAGATGGTAAAATTATCTGGGGCACCAAATTTTTTCAGTTATGGAATCAGATGGTCAGCCCGAATAATAAAACTATTGCAGCAATCGTTGGAACTGAATTTGGTCGTTGGACAATGGCAATTGATGGTGTACCTTGGTATGCTACTTTTGGTGAAATGTTAACTGATCCTGTGTTCAGCCCATCCGGGACACGTCTTGCCGTTCTTGGGAAAGATAATGGGAAGTGGCATGTCATGATTGATGGTGACATCTGGAAGAATGCATTTGACATGGCATGGAAACCTGTTTTCAGCCCCAACAGTCAGTATGTTGCCACAAAGGTGGAAATAAATGATAAATACACCATTGCAGTCAATGATTGCTTATGGAAACGTGCCTGCGATGCCTGTTGGGAACCTGTTTTCAGTCCATGTGGTGAAAAAATATTATGCCGGACTGTTGAAAATGGCATCTGTTATCGCCGAGTGATACCGGTCAAAGATATTGTTCGATAACATGAATTTATCGCCCATCATTCACATGACATATTGGGCATAAAGGAGGATTTATGCATACGCTATATAATTTTGTCAGTGGTCCATTGGCCTGGATTGCTTTTTTGGTGTTTATTGGCGGTTGTTCGTATAAGCTGTATACCCTGTTCACACTGACACAACAAAAAGAAAGCTTTATTTTCTCAATCATGAGCATCAAATATGGCTTACGTTCCATTGGCCACTGGCTTACGCCATTTGGCACAGTCAATATGAAAAAGAATCCTGTAATGACAGTTGTTACATTTGCTTTTCATCTGAGCCTTATCATTACGCCAATTTTTCTGTTGGCCCATATTATTTTATGGGATGAATCATTCAGTATTTCCTGGTGGTCATTGCCCGAAGCTGTTGCAGATTTATTGACATTGGTAGTCATTGCCGGTTGTTGTTACTTTCTGTACCGACGGCTGACTGACCCGACAGTTAAATATCTTACCACAGTATCAGATTATGTTCTATTGGCCATAGTAGCTGCCCCATTTATCACTGGTTTTTTGGCTTATCATCAATTGTTTAATTATCAGTTGATCATGATTCTTCATGTCTTGTCAGGGGAAATCATGTTGGTGGCCATACCATTTACGCGACTGAGCCATATGATTTATTCACCATTTACGCGTGCATACATTGGTTCTGAATTTGGCGGCATACGTCATGCCCGGGATTGGTAATAGCGACCTGTGTTATTACGAACAACAAATTTACACGGCAACATTATGATTGCCAGGGAGGTTTAAATGTCTGAACCGGAAAAAGCAATTATTGACGACAATCTGGAAAAATGTCTTGCTGGTTTGACAAAAGATCGTATCAAAAAAGCCATAGACCAGGTATTGAAAAAAGAATCAGGCGCGCGATTAAAAGCATATGTTGAAACATGTGTCCATTGTGGACTCTGTTCAGAAGCCTGTCATGTTTACCTGTCTAAAGATAAAAATCCGATTTATTCCCCAGCAGGGAAAGTCAAAAGAACCATATGGGAAATGATTCGCAAAAATGGCGATGTTTCACCCGAGTTTATTAAAGAAGCATCTGTTATTGCATCAACAGAATGTAATGCCTGTAAACGATGCGCGATGTACTGTCCATTTGGTATTGATGTCGCTTACCTGATGTTAACAGTTCGACGTATTTGCCATTTATGCGGAATGACACCCATGTATATTCAGGATACCGCGCATAGTCATGCGGTGACCATGAATCAAATGTGGGTTAAGGATGATGAATGGGTGGATACACTTCAGTGGCAGGAAGAAGAAGCCCAGGATGAAATTTCAGATCTTCGTATTCCATTAGATAAAGAAGGTGCAGAAATTATGTATTCGGTCATAGGGCCGGAACCGAAATTTCAGGCTCACCTGATTTATAACATGTCTGTTATTTTCAATGCTGTAGGGGCGGATTGGACCATGCCATCAACCCCCGGATGGGACAACAGTGATATGGCCATGTATACCGGTGATAACGAAATCATGGGGCGCGTAAAACGCGAACATTTTGAAACAGCTGCCCGTTTGAAAGTAAAACGCATTGTCATGGGAGAATGTGGTCATGCATTTCGATCTGTATACGATATGGGGAATCGCTGGTTAAACTGGAAACTGCCGCCCATTCCGATTGTTCATGCCATTGATTATTATTACGAGTTGCTCAAAACAGGCAAACTGAAAATAAAAGAAAAATACAAAAAATCAGTCACCCTGCATGATCCCTGTAACGTGATTCGTGGCGGTGGGCTGGCAGAAAAATCCCGCTATGTAGCCAAAGCATTGTGTGAAAATTTTATTGAGATGACTCCCAATCGTGAACACAATTTCTGTTGTAATGCAGGTGGCGGTGTTATCAATTGTGGCCCTCCATTCAAAGACAAGCGTGTATTGAGCAATCGTGTCAAAGCGGACCAGATTAAAGCAACAGGAGCCCAGGTTTTAATTTCTCCCTGTCATAACTGTCATAGTGGGCTTGAAGATATCAATCATCATTATAAATGTGGCGTGGAAATCAAGTTTTTCAGTGAAATTATCTATGAAATTATGGAAAAACCAGGTGAGTAGCCTGTTTATGTTCATTATTAAGGAGGAACATTTCTAATGAAAAAGAGTTTATTTGTATTAACCTTATCTGTCTTGATGTTTGGTGCATTGATGACTATTCATGCCCAGGAAGACATGGTAGAAATCAATAATAAAGTTTTTTATAATCCTCAGAGACCGGCTGCTATTTTTAAGCATGATGTACACAATGAAGCTGCCGGCACAGAAGATTGCGCATTGTGTCATCATGTTTATGATGATAAAGGCAAGCTTGTTGAAGGCGAATCCTCAGAAGATTCCATGTGTTCAGATTGTCATGGTTTGAAAGCCTCGGGAAATAAACCAGGCCTGATGGAGGCCTTTCATTTGAACTGCAAGGGGTGTCATTTGGAAATGAAAAAAGGCCCCATTCTTTGTGGTGAATGTCATACAGATAAAGGAAAATAGTTTTCCATTTTTGTTGTGAACATAATGGACAATAAAAGTTTTTGTCCATTATGTTCATATATTTTTGATAGCACATAAGTATATGAAACACGCATTAATGGTCCTGGAAGATGGCCAAACATATAAATGTCAATCCTTCACTGGTTCAGGTGAGGCTTTTGGCGAAATTGTATTCAACACCGGTATGACCGGATACCAGGAAGTTCTGACTGACCCATCCTATCGTGGACAACTGGTCACCATGACATATCCACTGGTAGGTAATTATGGGGTTAATTTAAAGGATATTGAATCCGAGGCTGTTCAAGTATCCGCTTTTCTGGTGAGAGAATATCAACCCTTTTACAGTAATTATCGGGCGGACCAATCCCTTGCAGATTACTTAGAAGCCTCAGACATATTGGGAATTGACAACTTTGATACCCGTGCATTAACCAGACACATTCGTACACAAGGTGCCATGCGTGCGGTCATATCCACCCAGGATTTAAATGCAGCATCACTTATGGAACGTGTTCGAAAATATCCCACCATGAATGGTCAGGATCTTGCGAAAGTGGTGACCACTAAATCTCCATATAAATGGTTTAAGGGACAACCACTTAAAACGCCACTGTCATTTAACGAATCAGTGTGGCCTGATCGCACCCAACTCTGTGTGGTTGTCATTGACTTTGGCATCAAGTACAATATTCTCAGGAACCTTGAATATCATGGCTGCCATATTGTTGTCGTGCCGGCATCAATTTCTTCATCAGACATTCAGGACATGTCACCAGATGGCATTTTTCTTTCAAATGGCCCAGGGGATCCAGCCCCTGTAAAATATGCGATTCAAACAATACGAGATTTGCTGGACTATCGCCCCATATTTGGTATCTGTCTAGGCCATCAGCTTCTGGCCCTGGCTCTGGGTGCAGAAACTTATAAACTGAAATTTGGTCATCGTGGTATCAATCAGCCTGTCAGGCATTTTGCAACCAATAGAATTGAAATAACCTCTCAAAATCATGGATTTGCAGTAACACAAGATAGTCTTCAGGGCTGCAATCTGGAAATGACTCATCTCAATCTTAATGATAACACTGTTGAAGGCTTCGCGCATTGCAAGCTGCCTTTGTTTGCAGTACAATACCATCCCGAGGCATCACCCGGGCCACATGATTCTCGATATCTATTCCAAAAATTTATTGATTTGATGAATCGGCGCAAGTAACTCCCCATATATTCTAACTTTACGCATATGAAATCAGGTGTCAATGCAATACCTTAAATACCAGACAAATAATCGATAAATCACTTTGATATCGTGTAGGCTCTGAAAAAATATTGACAAACAAATATGCATTTTGTAAAGCTTGATTTTTATTTTTACTTAAAAAAGATTTAAGGAATCGGCTAAATGATAGAGAAACAATGGTATGAATCATTATTTGAAAATTATGGAAAAAAATATGATAATGAATGTTTCACACAAGGAACAGTTGGAGAATGCGATTTTATCGAAAAAGAGATAAATTATGATAAATCTTTGAAAATAATTGATGTGGGATGTGGAACTGGCAGACATACAATTGAGTTATCAAAGCGAGGATATCAGGTAACAGGAATTGATTTATCTGTATCGCAACTGGAAAGAGCCAGGCAAAAGGCAAATAATCTGAACTTGTCAATAGATTTTCAAATACAAGATGCAAGAAAGCTAAATCTTTTCGATAAATTTGATGTTGCGATAATGCTTTGTGAAGGTGGATTTTGTTTGATGGAAACTGATGAGATGAATTTCGAGATACTCAAGCGTGTAAGCAATGCATTAAAAGAAAAAGGTAAATTAATATTTACTACCTTAAATGGACTGTACCCCTTATATCATTCTGTTGAAAAATTTTGTGCGGCATCATCTCAAGAAGGAAATGCATCATATAAAAGCAATACATTTGATTTAATGACGTTTCGGAATTATAACATTACAGAAATTGAAGACGATCACGGTAATAAAAGAACATTAAATTGTAATGAAAGATATTATGTACCAAGTGAAATAACATGGATGTTAAAAACACTTTGTTATAAACAAATACATATTTTTGGTGCGAAACTTGGTGCTTTTTCAAGAGAAAACAATTTAACAACAGAAGATTTTGAAATGTTAGTTGTTGCAGATAAAGCCCCTGTCAACAAAAAGGATATGACATGAATACAATTTTTTTTAAGTTGCGACAATTGTGCCTCATACTTATAACTGGACTGATAATGTCTGTGCCTGTTTGGTCGCAAGAGCGGCAATTGATGGAAATCAGTTCTGAAAAACTCTATGATGGCAGTATCAAAGTGCTATTTATATTGACTGAAGTTCATAACCCAAAAATGTTTTATTATAAAACGCCTTCAGCCCCCAAAGTAGTTTGTGATTTTTTTAATGTGAAAGTCAAGCCCGGTCTCAGGCAAGAAATTCGAGTTGATAAACGATTCATACAAAATGTGCGCCTGGGAGAACACCATGATCCAAAAGATAAGGTTCGAGTTGTACTGGATCTGATTCCAGGAAATAAGTATGAGGTTAAGGAAGTTCCGCCTGAACCAAATATTTTTTCTGTAATTATTCGATCTGATGATATTAAGAATGAAAACAGTAATTCCGTGCTTGATGAGTCTCACATTGAGGAAAGTCATCAAGAATCATTTACCACAAAAGTGGAAACGACCCTGCAAGATACAACAACGACAACAATAGCACCGGTAGCAGAGGCCGAAATTGAGGAAACACAAGAGACTACAGAAACAGAAACAGCATCTGAAAACAATACGACATACGATGAGGAAGATGAAAAAGATCAGGACGATAATGATGATGTTTTTGCAGAAGAAAATGGTTGGATTGAAAAACTCATTGATGCCAATGCAGATCTTGAAGCACCAAATAAATGGCCTGTCAGGAAAACATTTGGGACTTTGAAACTGATTGTTCATTTAGATACTGATCCCAATGGATTTATTGCACTAAAAGGTTATGCGATTAACATGAGTGAAGAGTTTTTATATCGAATTCAGTTAGATTTTGACATTTTTAACGACAATGCAGATGTTATAGAAAAGGCTTATGCAGACTTTTTTAATATAGAACCTGGGGAACGAAGAAAATTAAATGTTCATGTGAGTGTAAAAACAGCATCAAATTTCAGATTAATGCAAAAATTATTCTGGTAGAATGATGAAACAAATTGATTGCCGAATAAAATTCATGGTAAAAAGATGATTAATCGGATAATTTCAATTAGTTTTTTGGCCTTTATATGCGTATCAAGTATATGCCTGTTCGTGGTTGCCCTTTTCATCTGGATGTTTACAATCGCCTTTGATAGACGATTAAAAATATTGCATTTGTTTTCATCTTTTTGGGCATCCATTTATGTCTGGTTAATGCCTGCATGGTCAGTGACAATCAAAGGCAAGAAAAATGTGGATAAACATAAAACTTACGTGATTACATCAAATCATCAATCATTGCTTGATATACTGGTTGCATTTCGGTTATTTTTTCATTTTAAATGGGTATCTAAGGAAGAAATATTTAGAATACCATTCATTGGCTGGAATATGCGTCTCAATCGATATATTGCTTTGAGGCGCGGCGATAAGACGAGTGTGAAACAAATGTTTGATGATTGCAATAGAGCCATCTCGCAAGGTAATTCAGTGTTTATGTTTCCTGAAGGCACCCGCTCAAAAAGTCGGGAATTGAAATCTTTTAAGCCAGGAGCCTTTATACTGGCGAAAGACAACCATGTACCAATTCTTCCAATAGCTATTTCAGGCACCAGAGAAGCACTACCTAAGCACAGTTTAAACTTTCATGGAAAAAATCCCATTATTGTAGAAGTTTTGTCAGAGATTTCTTCAGAAATTGTCGACCAGTTATCTATTGACGAACTTGCCGCCAGAGTTCATTCAGTCATACAACGGCAGGTAACAAACAATTATACCATTATTAATGCCAATACTGTTCGATAATAATGGTGACCCATGAATACAAATTCATGGGTCTGTCCTATATGGATTAATTCATATCATCCCAGCCCATCTGCTCGCCATGAGATCTGCCTGGAGGCGGTCCCATACGGCCTTTTCTGTGTCCATGTCTGCCATGATGAAATCGTCTGAACTGACTTTTCAATTGCATAAATCGATCTTTTCCCAAAAGTTTTCGGACTTCGAGTACAAATTTGAATCTGTTTTGCATCATCTGTTGCCCGGTTACATGCATGGCCTCAAACTGTTTCAGGGCAGAATCTTCATCAAATGGATCTTTTTCCATGATGGCTTCCAGTTCCAGTTTTTTGCTTTCCATTTCACTTTTGACCTTAATCATGGATTTTCGTTTTTCCATGAATAGTTGATCCAATGATGTTTTTTCATCATCAGTAATTTTCAATCTCTCTACCATTTTTGGCATGTGCCACCATTTGCCAGGGGGTAACATTCCATGACCACCAGGGCCACCCATTTTTGCAAATCCTGTTGATGTTAAAAAAAATGCACACATACAAATCAATAAAATTTTTCTTTTCATTATATACTCCTTTATTTTTGGGGACAAATATCCCCTGTTTTTTTTGGGGATAAACATCCCCAATTTCATGAACATATTTTATATGCTCATCCAATTGTTATTATTTGAAATATTGCTACGAATCATCGACTGACAAAGTCGAGACCGGAAACACATAATCATAAAATGGTGTGGACAAAATCTCGAATTCATCAGCCACAATATACTGAAAGGTGACTGGCAAAATGGAATATGTTCCATTATTAATCTTGTAATCAGTCACATTCATCATGTTTTCAATAGAATTTTTTGCCTGCTCAATGGCAGGATGATCTATAGATTTGTTCTGTATTGGCCACAGACCGAATACGCCACCCACACAAATCAACACCATGAATGCATAAACAAACGCTTTTTTCATACGTAAGAATGCAGGTGAGACTGTTTTCTCAATTGAAACAGGACGTAAGTTATGTTTGGGTTTGGGAAGAAATAGTTGAGACAGTTGTTTGATACCAGTTAATTCCTGTTGTAAAGCGGTTTGCTTCTTCTGACAAATCTGACAGTTTTGCACATGTTTTTTTTCGCTGGCTTTCAATTTGTCGGGATCAATCAACGTCCATAAAATTGCATCATCATTCAGATGTTTTGTTTCCTGTACTGACATACTCACCTCCTTGATAGTTGCAGAAATTCACGAAGTTTTTTTTGTTTCTTAAATTTCTGTACAGCGCGAAATAAATGCGTTTTGACTGTATTCTCATTTTTATCCAGTGCCTGCGCGATATCTTTTATATCCAGATCATCAATAAATCGCATCAAAAAAATTTCCCGCTCCCATTTTGATAAATTGCTGGTTAAAGACTTCAACAACATTGTAAATTCTTTTCGATTTATTTCTGTTTCAGGGGATGAATTTTCACCTGTCTCACACGTATCAGATTCTAAATCGCCTGTTGTTCCCATAAAAAACAGGATACTTTTTTTACGATAGAAATCAGTCACACGATTCCGTGCAACTTTATATAACCAAGCCTTAAACAGCGTATGATCTTTTACAGTGTTTATACGTTTTATGACCTGAATAAATATATCCTGCGTAAGATCTTCAGCATCAGCCTGTTGGTGGATGCGATAATAAACATATCGAAAGATATCATTTTGATAATGATCTATCAATTGGTTTAGTGCATATCGATTCCCAGTCTGAGCTTCTCTGACCCATCCTGCAATTTGGTCCATAATTTTTCCCTGTTTCAAGCAATGTTTGGCCTGTTTGAAAGGATAAGACGAACTAAAAAATAGATTCGATTACAAAAAAAATGATTAACTCGGATTCATGCCGTTTTGTCTCAATATAGATGATAATTCCTGTGTTAAAGACAAAACTTTTTTTGTATGTTCCAGGGTCAAAGATCCTGTACCGCAGCTTGGCGTTATTAAGGATTGAGACAGAATCTGTTGTTTTGAAAAACCTAAGCTGGTGATGGCATCAACCTGAGTTTCAAATCTTGATAAAAGCGATTGGGTTGTTTCTCTTTCGATATCCTCTGGACGTGATGTCGGAACAATCCCCCAGGCCAGAATTCGTCCCTGAGATATAAAGTTCTGGATTGTATCCTTAAAAAGAATAAAATTATCAAAATATGAATAGGCATCAAAGCTGAGAATATCTGCATTGGACTCAAGGGCCAACGACCAGTCTCCATTTGCGCAAATATGAATTCCTGCCAGACCATTGGCATCATGAATGGCATCAATACCACATCCCAATGCATCCATCACCTGCTCTCTGGATATACTGATATAGGCCGAGGAGCCAAAACTGACAACACCGGGTTCATCAAAGAAAACAATTGGCGGATTTGATGAATACTCAGAAAGTTTTACAACTTGGCATTTTGCGTTCATTGCCACGTGTTTGGCAAGAACATCTCTCAGGGTATCATCATAAAAAATGGATCGACCCTCCTGATCATTCACACCGATACCCAATGTAATTGGCCCTGTAACCTGGCCTTTTACTGTAAAAACTGGCGGTTTTTTATTTTTTAACCAGTTCAAAAATACATAAAATCCTTTGCCAGTTTCATGGGTCAATGCAAATCTTGATTGTGCCAATATTGATGAATCTTGTGATGTTTCCAGATAATCTTCATAAAAACTGACCAGTTCTGCCTCAAAATTATCTTTTTTGGTATCAATATAGATACGATCCCCTTCGATGGTCAATCCTGGCAATCCTGGAATGAATTGTTGAATCATTCCTTCATGTTTGTACTTTGGAAGTTGAACCCATAGTGGTATTTCTGATGAATAATCAAAAACCATTTCTGTTGCCAATTCATGGTCATCCATTGGTAAACTTCCAATTAATAATGATTTACAGTTTGGTTGAAGTGTTTTCATATATTTTTTTTCTCCTTTTATTATAATTTGAAATTTTGAAATGTATTGATAAAAACTTACCAGATTCCTGGCTTACACGCATATACTCTTTGCCTTGGACAATTGACATATAATATATTATTTGGTAATAAAAAGAATTATACCAAAAGCTGAAAAGGAAATCAAACGATGGAGGACACAGAAAAACATATCAAGCCGAAAACACTCTGGCACGACTGGTTTGGAAATTTATTTAAAGTATCCTTAATTCCGACTGGCCTTGACGTTGAAACTAATGTTCCGGTAATGCAAAAATTACCTGAAGCAGATATTGTTATTATTAGACGTTCGGGCAAAAGGTGGACAAATAATCAATTACAATATCTTCCGGATGGAATCAGACATACACGCGCAAAACATGTACTGAAAGAACTAAAATACACTGAATCTATTAATACAGATGCATTTTGCCAGATTGCCGGATACTATAAGTTTTATAAGATTCAACAAAAATTAAATCGAAAAAGTGAGATAAAATGCTTTCTTGTTTCATCGAAAACGCCTCGAAACACAACATTAAAAAAATATAAATATCGTAAAACCAGATATTCAGGCGTGTATCGTAGTCAATCTCCGATTTTTGAGTTGTTTCAAATCATTTCATTAAATGATCTGTCTAATACACCATTTAATATCTTGTTTAAACTATTTGCCAGCAAAAAAAAGGAAACCATTGATGCAACAAAAAGGGTCAAATCTGATTTATACGATCAGTTACCGGGGCCACTACAAAATTTTCTCACTGATTATATAACCAGGTATCTGACATCAGGAGGTATAGATATGGATTATTTAAACATGTCGCAGCAAGAAAAAATGCGATTAAGGCAGGAATGGCTGTCTCAGTTTACTACAGCGGAATTATTATCTAATCGTTCGCCCTCAGAGGTACTATCTAATTATTCACCCTCAGAGGTATTGTCAAATTATTCACCCTCAGAGGTATTATCAAATTATGCCCCCTCAGAGGTATTGTCAAATTATGCTCCCTCAGAGGTGTTGTCAAATTATGCCCCCTCAGAGGTATTGTCAAATTATGCTCCTTCTGAAATTTTGTCAAATTATACGACTGATCAGATTATTTCTGGCCTTAGTTCTGAACAGTTAAAAGCCCTGTCAAAAACTATTAATGCTGAGAACCAGAGGGCTTAAATAATTAAAAAAGGTCAAATCTGATTTATTTACCTGAACAATTGAAAGCCCTGTCAGATATTATTAATGCGAATCGTCAGGTACATTAAGCAAATTCTAGTGGGCTATTACTTGGACAGTAAAGTTCTGGTAAAAAAAAATTAAGATTTGATTGCTTATGTTAAAAATATTTGTTTATTATCAGTTGTTTGCCTGTTAAATACTAATTGACACCCAAAACATGAAATGATAGATTTTATCAATTTTTTAAGATTAAAAATATAATCAGGATTCTAATAATCAATTATAATTCCTGGAAATATGCATAACAATTGACGATTGAATAAGGAACCAAAAATGAAATCAGTTAGAACCCTGGTTCTTTCAGGGTATGGCTTAAATTGTGACCATGAAACAGCCTACTGTTTTGAAAAGGCAGGGGCAATTGCTCATCGTGTACATATAAATGATTTAACCCGAGGTCAATGTCAATTAAATGAGTATGACATCCTTGTTTTTACAGGCGGTTTTAGTTGGGGTGATGATCATGGTGCAGGTGTATTACAGGCTCTTCGGATAAAAAAATATCTGGCAGATGATTTGAAACGTTTTGTTGATAGAAAGCGTCTGATTATTGGTATTTGCAATGGATTTCAAACTCTGGTAAATCTAGGAATTTTACCAGGCTTAAACCAGGGATGGGATCGTACCGTCGCGCTGATTCACAATGATTGCGGTAATTTTCGAAATGACTGGGTTAAACTGAAAATAAATCCGGATTGTCCCTGCGTGTTCACCCAAAATTTGGATTATATGGAATTACCCATCAGGCACGGTGAAGGTAAATTTTATGCGGAAAAATCTGTTCTTGATCAACTCATCAATAAACACCAGGTGGTCATGCAGTACGCTTTAGATCGTAACAATCTGGCAAATACGCATTTTCCAGATAATCCCAATGGTTCAACAAACGATATTGCAGGTATTTGTGATCCAACAGGTCATATTTTTGGATTGATGCCACATCCTGAAGCCTTTCATCATGAGACCAATCATCCCCAATGGCTACAATTTTCTCAACAATCTCCACTTAATGTACCCGAAGGTATCCGATTGTTTGAGAATGCAGTTCAATTTATTCAAAAAATTAAGTAATGCAGTAAAGAGTTAATATTGCAAATATTTATAATTTAATGTATGAAGTTACATTGCTAATAATTATTGATTATCAAAATTTGTAAATTGTAAAAATTTCACTTAAGGAGAGTCATTATGGCAAAAGGATCAAAAGGATATAATCTAAAAACCTTTTTAAAAGGCCAGACAATATTTAAAGAAGGTGATCCTGGAAATCTGGCATACTTAATCCGAAGCGGTTCGGTAGAAATTTATAAAGTCATGAATAACAAGAAAATCTTGCTGGAACGACTTCAGCCCGGGGAAATTTTTGGCGAGATGAGCATCATTAGCAAGGAACCTCGAAGTGCTAATGCTGCGGCCAGTGAGTACACTGAACTTGTAGTGATTAATCAAAAAGATCTTGAGGTATCAATCAACAAAAGCTTGCCAATTATTCAGGCCCTTGCGAACCTTCTGATTAAAAGACTTCGACATACCAGCGAAATGATTCGAGAACATCCCACAAATAATAAGTTTCTAAGTATCAGTAATCTATTATATTTGATGCACGAAAATCTGGCAATACCCAAAAAAGGAGGCGATAAATTACTTTCAGAATCTAAAGAACATTTGGTTTATAATGAAGCCTGTCAAGTTATCAAAGAGACCCTTTCATTGACTCAAGTAGAAATTGATGGTGTAATGCAATATCTATTGGAATTGGGCTTGATTGAATTGAAGCAGGTTAAAATTGCGCCGAAAATAATTAAAAAAGTAGTGTCTATTCCAGAAATTGATAAGTTTCTCGAACGTATCCAGGAATATGCTAAAGAATGGAAACCTGAAAAAGGTGCATTTATTCAAGATTTGGAGTTTATTGATTGTGCAGACTTTTCAAAAATTAGTGGTTTGACGACTGACGAAATACTTGAAAAATGTATCCAAAAAGAAATTCCATTAGAATTGTTGTATCTGCATAAAGCAGGCGCGACTGCCTGGGCTGATGAACATGGCAGAAATAATACCCAAGACGAAACATGAAATACTGATTAAACATCTCATTATTTTTACAGGCATATCATCAGTAGTTACGCAATTATTAACAATTCGTGAATGCTATGCGCAATTTCATGGTAATATTTATGTTATTGCCATGATATTATTTGTATGGTTGGTTGCTGGTGCTATGGGCACATTGCTCGCAAAGGTTTGTACTGGTAAGATATTATCAAATAAAAATTTAGGGGTCTTGTTTTTTTTGCTGGCTGTGTTACCTGGAATCCAAATTTTAACAATTCGTTTTTTTAAGCATATCATATTTATTCCAGGATCTGAGGTTGGTATTTATAACTCATTTTTTTTTGTTGCCGGCACATTCTGGCTGTATGCACTTTTAATTGGATTTGCGCTGCCATTTACATTTTTTGTTTTTCATCTTTCATGTTATGAATTAAAAGCTGAACAGATCTATATCTATGACAGTGCAGGCGATGCACTGGGTGGTCTGATCTTTTCTTTTTTTCTGGTTCAAACATGCACTCCCATTATTGTTTCATTCTTGATCAATCTCCCCTTACTATTTTTTGCAATTTATTTGACTTATCACCACTTTCATTCAAAATGTATCTATGTAATATTTCTATTTATAAGTCTTGTTCTATTTTTACTGCCTCTTTTTTTTGAGCATGCCAGCTTGAACATTATGCACAAAGGCATGGTACACTATGAAGAATCATGCTATGGACGTATTCAGGTTTTTCAAAATAATAAAAACTACATTCTTCTGGTTGATGGCATCCCCAAAAGTAACGAAAGAAATATATCTTTTGAAGAATCAATGGTTCATTTTGGACTCTCACAAGTCAAAAAAATTCATCGTGTGCTGACAATTTCTGCAAACAGGGGTATTTTACTGGAGATCCAGAAATATCATCCCGTATTCATTGACAATGTTGAAATTGATCCCATAAAAGGCAAGGTTGAACAACGTTATGGTTTTCTTCCCCATTTTGACAATCTAAACATTATTTATTCAGATGGACGCAAATATATTCAGGAAACTAAAAACATCTATGATGCCATTGTTTTAAATTTAGAAGAACCCGATACATTTCAAGTCAATCGATTCTATACAAAAGCTTTTTTTCAAATGGTTCATTCTAAAATCAGTCCAGATGGCGTTGTTGTTTTTTCTATTAATGGCTTTGACAGTTATTTATCGGAAACACACAAAAAACAGATTTCATCACTGTATCAGACAGCATCATCAATTTTTTCACATGTCAGGATGTATCCTGGCGAGAACATTTATTTTGTGTGTGGCAAAATGCCGATTCAAATGGAAATTCCAGAACTGTTATCTCAAAAAAAAATTCAAACACAGTATGTTCAGTATTACTTCTATGGTGATATTTCTTACAATCGCATTAAATATTTACACGATCAACTTGATCCAACTGTACCAATTAATGAGGACAATTTACCGGTTCTTGTTCGTATGACAGTTGAAAACTGGTTATCTGCGTTTGACTCGAATATAAATATTTTTATGGCAGGTATTCTGTTTTTATTTTGTCTGTGTACATTTATGACAACGCCTACAGAGTTTGTATTGTTTTCCAGCGGGATGACGCTCATGGGTTTTGAGGTGTTGTTAATATTCTTATTTCAAATGCGCGTGGGGAACGTATATTATCACGTATGCTGGATCGTGACATGTTTTTTGGCTGGTCTGGTTCCAGGTGCTTATTTTTCAAATTATTGGATACGAAACAAGACGTTGTCATCAATGCTGATCTTGAAATGGGATATGGGTATCATTGGCATGATTATCGTATTTCTTTTGAGTATGTCATTTTTACCCTATTATGTATCATTGATATATTTTTTAAGCTTTGGTTTTATTCTTTCAATGCTTTGCGGATTTCAATTTCCATTGGTATTAAATACTTTAGAAAACCCATCAAAGGGCATTACACACTTTTTTGCTGCGGATATACTGGGAGCGGCCTTTGGTCTTATTTTGGTTTCAATAGTCGGAATACCTTACTATGGCTTAATATGGACAGCGGTGGGGCTTGGTGTTGTTAAGGTTGTCGGTGGTATCAGGCTGATCAGTCAATAAGTTTATTATTTATTCAACATTTAAATTAGTTATTTCGGATAACCTGATCAACAATTTCATCCAGCTCATCGATTGGAGCAATATTACGTGTTATTCAGGAAAAAGAAATTTTACGTGTTGGCGGCACAAAGCCAATTTCTGTTGATGTTCGTTTTATTGCAGCAACACATCGCAATCTTGAATCTGATGTTAAGGAAGGCCATTTTCGACAGGATTTATTTTATCGTCTGAATGTTATCACAGTAAAACTTCCAGCCCTTGCTCAAAGAAAAGCAGATATCCCCTGTAAGGCACTTGACATTGTTTACCAGATTCGCTACATGTTTTCATTAACTTATTTGCTATACAAGTATTGTCACTGTATAAGGGAATTATATTTTCAATATTCAAGTTATTAATATTACAGGAGATTATGAATGAAATGAACACAATCACAAGAAGATCTTTTTTAAAAAACTCTATCACCTATGGCGCAGGTATGTCTATTATGAATTCATTTCCAATTGCTTTCAATCTTGCATGTGCTGACAGTCCAAAAGAAGAACAAAACAAAGAAAACCATGCAAAATATATTTTTAATTTCAGCTCTCCATATTTTACAAAAAACTTTATGACAACCCCGCATGCACATCATGAAATAAAAAGGTTAATCGAAAAATATACCATGAATAAAGTATACGTTAAAATCCATGATGGCGGAGTTAATGGTATAGGGACATCTCTTGCAAATAGTGTCAAATATGGACTTTCACAAGGTGCATTAATATCAGCGTCAAATCTGGCACCCATGATTCCGGAAATAGATATTCTAAATATTCCTTTCTGGTCTTCAGGTGAAAATGAATATACGCGTCTTTTTAATTCTGAGGCGTGGGACAAACATGTGCTTTCAAAAATGCAACATTACAACATAAAAGTTTTATTTCCCTATGTCGTTGGTGCAAGGACAGCAACCAGTACAAAAATTTATGGAAAACTAATCAAACGTCCTGCGGATTTTGAAAATGTAAGATTCAGGATTCCAGGTTCAAAAAGTCTGGCTGTTTTTTATAAACTTGCAAAAGCAAAACCCCAAAACATCGCATGGAAATTATGTGCAAGGACAGCTCGCAGAGGGCGCTATGATGCCTTAGATCCATCTGTTATTGGCCTTTTTGCTGGGCCCGAAGAACTTAATAAAGAGTTGGGCACCATTTCTGAAATTGAACTGGTACACGATGGATGGGTTGCCATTGGAAACACCCATTTTATTGACTCATTAGATTCGCAAACAAAAAAACAGTTTTTTGATGCATTAGAAGAAATCCAGGTATTGCAGGTAAAAAATTATCATAAAGCAAAGAATTATTGTTCTGAAGAATTTAAAAAATTGAACGTAAAAATTTATACACCGACATCAGCAGAAAAAGAAGTGCTGGCAAAATCGTTTGGGCACACGAATCCATCATGGGTGACTGTCAAAAAACGTCTGCTCGGCAATGACAATGGGTTGTCCATTTTTGATGATTTGTTTAAGATTGCAAAAGGCTAATATGGATATTTTTAATTAGCCGGCCCAGCTCAAGGATATAATATTATTTCGAGCATCTGCACGTTGAACAATCACTTCAATGGTATCCTCTGGTTCAAAATTCATTGATGAGGAGACTGGCATGGTGCATTCCAGCATATATTCTGTCAGCAACACGATATAATTGTGCCATCGTTTTTCAAGTATCATTGCTGGTGTTTTTATACCGCGATGTTGTTCGAGATATTTGACAACCCAATAACGATTGCGGGCAAACTGAAGCCGGCTGGCGTGGGTCATGGGTTGTCTAGTATATTGTATAATCTGGTTAATTTCTTCTTTTGTATAGGCTATGCCAAAGCCTAAAATTGAACGAATTTGACGTTGCGTAATTAAATCAAAATACTTGCGAATGGGTGATGTGGCTGTTACGTAGCAATCCAATCCTAAACCGGAATGACTTGATGGTTTACAACTCAAAACAAATCGAGATAAAAATTTACGTTGCATCCAATTCTCAAAAAGGCTTCCTTCCTGCTTTTCAAATAATCGTTCTTTGGGTTCAGGTTGGGACCGATAAATGGCAGGGGTTTGATTTTTCCGTAAAAATTGCGCAGTAATCCAGTTACCCAGAATCATGGCCTCTGCAACCAGCATGCGGCAAGGATTTTCTCGGTTCACGCGATTGATAATAATTTCGCCCGTGTCTTCATCGATACGAATATGTATTTCAGGCAATGTAATGTACACAGCCTCGTTATTCAGTCGAAATTCTCGAAATGCACAGGCCAATTCATGCAGCTGTCTTAATTCGGGATGATCATTCACCATTATGTTGGCATCATGGTATGTCAGTTGATGTTTGACCTTCACCATGCTGGGAAATATATCAAATTTTGAAACTTCTGCCCGATCATTCACCCAGGCCATGATGCTGATAGCGGGTCGTATTTCATTTGCTTTAAGACTGCAAATATTTTCAGCCAGTACAGGGGGGAGCATTGGAATTTTTAAATCGGGCGTATAAATAGATGTTGCCCTGTCCAGCGCAGATTTGTCAATGGCACTTTTTTTAGGTATGCAACCGGCCACATCCGCAATGTGAATACCTAAACAAAACTGATTGCCATCCCACTCAATGCTCAAGGCATCATCGTGATCTGTTGTCGCCTGCCCATCAATGGTAATCAAATCGAGATCTGTCAGATCTTTACGTTGTGATGACAATAATTGTATATCATGTTTGATTGATTGGGCCTGATCAAGCATCTCCTGAGAAAAAGACATGGGAATTTCATATCGAAACAGATCCAGATTTACATTTTCATCCCATGCGCCCATCTTGATCAATAGTTTGAGCAGGCCATTTTCAATATCTACGCCGGCATGATCGACAATGCCTCGTGCAATGTCGTAGTGTTCACTTTCTTTGCCAAACAAATACACAGATTTCAGTATATCTACTGTCTGCATTTTATCGGCAGGAAGTGTGGGATTTGGGGTGGTCATCACTTTTTTGAGCCATTCACCGCCATCATCTATCAACATTTGTTTTCGTTCGGCTTCTTTGGCCTGATGTTTGAGATTTTCAACCTGAGTTTCGGAATAAGGATAAAAAATGTCTGGTGTAAATTTAAAGTAGAACTTGTTATGAAGCATGGCCCTAAAAACTGCAGATTTGTTGTCATCATTGACATCATCGAAACACAGGCTGGTCATCATATCAATATCGATTTCATCTTCCTCTGAATGAAGGACCTCCCACAATTCTTCAACATCAACACTGTCTTGCATGGCCTTTCGTCTGGCTACAAGGGAATGGAGATGTTCTACCAGATAATCTCGTCCCTGACTCAGATCAAGACGCAGTTGATCCACATGAAGCAATCGTTTGGTTGACAGATTGACTTCACGATTCGTTTCGGTAAGAATGCGGAGTCGTTGTTTTTTTGTTTCCAAAACAACTGCACACTTAATATCTTTTTGTTCGATATATTCGACTATGTTTCCAGGTTCCATATTATTTATATAACACATTGGTTAAAAGTTATCAATTATTGAATGTGTATTAAGAATTAAAAACCTGGTATTTGTCGAAATTCCATATGCAGTAATAATTCCCCACCATAGGTTCCCTGGGTATCCTGCATACCGCGAAAAATAAGATTTTCAAAAATTTTGTAATTTGCCTGCGTGTGATGAATCAATTGACCTTTTCGGGTTTCAAAGGCATAAGTGACAGACATTCTTCGAGACAATTCTTTTCCCAGTGTAATTTTGTAATCGTCGTTCTGATTGTCATCAATCGTTTCATGTTCGTAAGCTTCCAGGCGAAATGTATCTAGGCCGGTTGTGTTTTTAATGTTGTCCTCAAATGCACTTGACAGCAACTCTGCGATCATTTGTTGTGTGGATTTGTATGGCCCCGTATCTGGAACAAACAATCGATGGGTGGGTTTTCCAAAAAGCAGGATTGAAATAATATCCGCATGCTCTTCTTCGGGTGTTGAACTCAACTTCACCTGAAATCCATCCGGTTTACCGAGAACATCCAGTGAGATTTGCCAGTCGCGAACTGTTACATTGCTTTCAATATCGACTATTGGTTCTGTTCGATAAGGGTTGACAAAATCAATCAGACCTTTTTCCAATACAAAGGTTTTGCCCATGTAATTGATCTCACCATTAAGCATTTCTGTTCGGCCCAGAATGACCGGATTGTAAAGTGTACCCTGAATGCTTAAATCCGGATGGATTTCCATGTACGCGAGATCATTATCTGCAATGAGCGGCAAACGTGACTGAATACTGATATCCAATTCTGTTCTGCAAACAGGAGGAAACATTTTGCATAGGCGTTTCACCATGTCTGGCCTTCGTTTTTGTTGTAATCGTTCCAGAAGCATCTGATTTACGCTTAAATCTTGATAGTAGAGACCCTCCAAAAATTCCAGATTGCCAGTTAGTCGACTTTGTCTGTTTTTTCGTACATATTTTATTTTGGTGTTAATCATAAGATCGGCAACTTCAGGAATATAAACCGGAATGGCTGAAGCCGACCCCTTTAAATCCACCCGAACCACTTGCCTTTTATCCAGAATCATTTTGCCTTTAAAATCGCATTTGCCATCATCAACACCAAAAGAAAAATGTTTTAAGTCAAAAAGATGATCTTCTGCATCCAATTGTCCAATAATATGATGAAATCGTTGATTATTCCAGACATTGACAAATTCACCATCAACCACCTTTATCTGTCCTTCGAACTTGGGCGCAACCAATAATTTTTTAATTTTTCCATCAAATTGAATATTTCCCACAATATCAGAAAAACTATCTGTAAAATTTCGCATAACAGCCAGTGGGATTGTTCCATTTGCTGTCAGATGAGTCTGTTCTGGAAATATACCATAAACAGAGCCCCTGCAAAAACCTTTTTCAGGCAAGTGAACACAATAATTTGTTGCGGTTAGTTCTTTGTTCTTAATGATCAGATTGAAATTATTAATCCATGCCAGGGGAAACCTTTGATATGTCAGCGCGGCATGATCAATCTGAAGGTGACCGGTGGCATTTAATATATTTTGAATTTGACCGGACATTTGAAATAAGCCACTGACCTGTCCATTGAATTGAGATAATCCAAAACAGGCCAGCACAGGTGCAAGCGGCATTTTTTTTGCTTCGGCGTACATCTCGAACAGGCCATCATATATTTGGTATTTTGCGTGATAATCAAGCATTGATTGACAGTTTATCTCAAGAATATCATCCACTGTTTTGATATTTAATACAGCATCAGGTAATGGATTGTTTTGAAATAATATGGGAGAAACAATAATATTACCATCAAATTGGGGATGATTTATATTTCCCTTACCATTGATATTAATTTTAAACTTTCCCTTTATTTCTGGAATACATCCTTTTAAATGCGATAGTTCAATTGGATTGGAATCTATTTTAAGTTGATAGTTTTTATTCACATCCATTGCAAAATCAATTTCCATTTGTTCCTTTTCTGCAATTTGAATCCTCCCGGATTGCATGTGAATGCCATCAAATGAAACCTGTGTTGGAAAATGGATTGATTGTATCCGCTGTCCAAAGATGCTTAATGACTGGCCATCAATTAATATCTGTCCGGATGCCCTTTGCTGTGTACCAATCAAATTACCATCAAGAAAAATCTCCCCTGACAATCCCGGATGAATATCATCCAATTGCAATTTATTTGAATGAATTGAAATATCAAAATTTTTTGGCAGCGATGCCTTCATTTTTGAAATGTCATCCCATTCCAAAATGCCCTTTGTTTCTATTTCGGATAAAGGCTGAGACAAGGTCGCTTTATGTATTGTCAGTTTTCCAGGCAGCATTATACTGGCATCAAGCTTTAAATCTCCTAATTGATATTGATTCAATAATAGTTGGTTCCCTGCCACTTGAATGCTGGCTTTGGTTTCAGAGATGGAACGATATATTGTCAATGCGGTATGAAAATCAGATGACATTTCCGGTAAGCCAAACGCTTTGAGCAGTTTATCGGAAACAATGGTTTGCATGTACAATTTGCCATTCATTTGCCGATTGACATGTCCCTGTGCTGTCAAAACCAAACCTTCAGTCTGCGCAGTCATTGATCGAACTGATAACATATCTGGTTGGGCATGAGCGGTTATCTGATAGTTCAGCTGCATTTCAGGCAGTTTGAAAAAATATTCTGGAATGAGTGCCTGGCCATTGATTGACATTTCTGACTGAAATGTATCTATATCAATTCCCTGTCCACTGAGTTTCATCTGCCCTGTAAATCGACTGATCTTTGGTATCTTTGGATGCAGATGGTATAGTGGAAAATTGTTTGAATCCAAAATAAAATGCCAGGCAATCTCTTTCCAGTTGTCTGGTTGTTTTAAGATATTTTGTGTATTGATTTCTTTTAAATCAATGATTCCTTGAATTTTTACCTGACTGTCACTGGTTTTGAGTATGACTTCATTGATTGTAACTAAGCGATCTTCAGCATTGGCGTGTAATTGAATCTTAGTTATTGGAAAATTTCCAATTTGATTTCCTTCAAATACTGTTGAAACCTGCATCACAGGAACATCAGTTTGCGCATTCAGTTCGAATGACCCGATAATATTGCCCGAAATTCTATTTTTCAAATAATCGATTTTCTGACAAAAAGCGTTTGAAAGCTGAATGTTGCCATCAGATTGAAAGCGAAGTTTTTTGACAATGTCCAAAAATCGGTCATAAAAAATGTCGGCTGACTGAGAAGACAATAGTGTCATTACCGATTGTGCAATATCGTCCTCAGAATACCTGCCTGATGTTTTAAACCTCAGGATTTGTATTTCAGTACGATGTTCGTCAGCATAGGATAGTATTCCGGAAAGTTTTAATTTATCATTCGATGCGTTTAACATGAAGTGTTTTAATCGAAAGGATTTTTCATGGGCGTTTTTTGAAAAAAAAAGTGTGCCATCAAACAGATCAAGAGATTGTAATAATAATGTTTTTGTTCCTGGTGTCTGTTTCATTGAAAAAATGCGTTTTTTCATCAATTGATTAATCAATGAAAAAAATGGCAACACCTGTTGAAAGGTTAAGGGGCGATTATCATCAACCGGCAAATACAGCCAGGGGCGTATCAAACGCAAATGTCTGATTTGAATAGTGTCCGACCAGAGACTGGAAAGTGGAATTGACAGACTCAGTGTCTGACAGCCTGTCAGCGGCATTTTATCTTTGTAATAAATTTGAACATTATGAAGATCAAGTTCTTGATTCCAGATATGAATAGAAATTTTTTGGACATTCACTTCAGCGTCCAATTGATTTTGCAAAAAAGATTCCACTTTTTGAATGGCAAAGTCTGGCCCGAAATAGACAAATAAAAAGGATGCGATGACGATAGCTGTCATAGATGCGATTCCAGTAATCAGCGTCACTTTTTTTTTCATGGAAAGCCTCTATGGTTCATTATTGAATGTCATATACAGCGATTCGGCTAAGCCCTTTCCGAAACATATTTCTTTGTTTTAATACACATGCAATCCATAATCGCCATTGATGATCAATTTTTTCGAGGGCATATGCTGTCACAGGCCCGGGTTGTTTTTTTGATGTCCAGATGATCTCCAATTCACTGCCTGTCCATTTCATCACATGAACTTCGCCCTGAGAAAACAATCGGGTATTTTCAAATATCCTGCCAGTTGTTGAACTATTATTACAGACAATTATTTCATCAGACTGATCATGATCAAGATCGCAAACCAACAGTCTGGAAGGGATATACTTGCGTATGACAGCATCCATTTGACCGGTGTCTTTTTGTACCTCAAAAAAATGAATACTCCCTCCCATTGCATGACTGCTTCGCCATAAAAGATGATGATTGCGAAATACGCTCAGGCGATCATTATTGTTAAACCGAATAAATAATGGTTGTTTTTTTTCATAGAATACATTGAAATCAAAAATATTGGCATCAAAGGGTATTTCAAGTTTAGTCGAAACAGATTGTTCAGGTAATGGGCCTTGCATTTTCATAATGTCACCCCAATAATCAGTGTATCGACGTTCCTGTGCAATAAACGTTTTTGTAACGGTCAAAAAAGATAAAAACCACCCTGCATAGTTATGTTTGCATTTCCATTGATTGTTTTCCCATTGATATAATCCGGTATTTATATCCGACCCTGTGGTTTCTGACACGACAAGAAAGGAGGCTGTTTTTGTATAATCCATCCAGCATGCGAAAACGACTGTTTTGCCAAATCCTGATTTTCTGATATTGATTGTTTTAAATGCTTTATTGACAACCATAATTTGTCTGGGGCCATACAGCATTATTTCGTTTTCTTGATCGTGATTTATATCAGCAATATCCATTCCAATAATCTCATCATTAATATTCTCAATCTGGATATGTTGTGTTGACTTAAAAGATTTGATTGACTGCACGGATGACATTTTTTTTGATACAGTGCGCAGCCATTTATTGAGCCAATCAGGTATCTGTTCAACCTTGTTCAGCGTACCCGTTGATGAATAAACATCCGTCTGTTTTTTTGCATTTAACAAAACCGCATTCATGGAAAGGCTTTGACCATATATATTCACGCTGCCATAAATAACGTGCGTACAATTTTTGTCCAATGCAATGTTTGATATTTTTTTCTGAAAGTCAGGTGAAAGGATCTCTGAGGGTAGAAACGACTTGTTGATTTGGACAATTTGGGTATGAGGTTGATGCATTAATGAAAAAGCAATGGTGTGATGAATTTGCTGGGCGATGGATTGTTCTGATTGGGGGATCACTGTAAAAGGAACAGCAAGAATTCGTGTTTCAGCATGAAGATTTATGGTTTCAATACTGACGATGAACAATGCAATCACGATAAAACGAATCGTTGTGATATTTAGTATATTTAAGTTTTTACTAATTATATTTACTATGGTCAACATATTCACTCCACTCTCAGAAAGCAGTTTGATGGGCGTATGTAGAAGTTAGGGGAATAATCAAAATTGTCAGACAAGTCGGACAGGTCCGACTTGTCTGACCTGTCCGATTGAGGAATCTTAACTATAAATTCTTTAACAAATCCAGAATTTCATTGACACTCATCTTGATTGTTTTTCCAAAAATCGTGACATTCACTTCAAGATTTTCACATGTCGTTTCAGAAAAGTCTATGATCATGCGATCTATGGTAATGGTACCAGAAGTTGGTATGCCGCATGTCAGATCCAGTTCGATGTCTTCAATTTTACAATAGTAGGATTGACCATTTTTTGTGAATTCCATCGAGCCATTCAAACCTTTATTTTGAGTATATGAAATGTCTGACACAATCGCATATTGTTCTCCATTTATGAATAATGTATCAGTTCCCTGACGATGAATAATCACCGGTGTACCAATACCATTAATTATTTCCAGTGTGCCATCCAGATTGTTGCCACAAATATTCAAATTGTTTGCTGTCTGAGTATAAATCAATGTTGTATTTTCACGAGAAACACTGATTAGCAAGTCACCATCAATTGTGCAGTCATTGTTACCAAAAGACAGATCTTCATACACAATTTGAATCTTGCCCTGTGAAAGAGAAACAATGACCTTTCCTGTAACACCATTGCAAGAACCATCAAAGGTATAGCCGATACTTAAAGGTTTTATCGTGGCTGTTGGATTGCCACAAGCAAAGTTACCGGATGATAAAAGGTCGACAATTGTCTGCCAGTCAAAAGAATCCAGTTGAAAGATGTTTGTTAATGGGAGCATTGATGGCACTGACGATAACTGTTTGAGCATTTCAACATCCAACCCATGTTTAGATACAACAAGTGTGGCGAACTGATTAATTTTTCCCAGAATTTCTTGATATTCTTCTGAAATTCGATTTGTAATCATTTCAATTTTAACATTCATGCCATCAAGGAAGCCATTGATTACTCTGTTTTCGCAGGATAATTCGTCAAAATTGACTTCAAAGTCATTTATTTGCAATGAGCCAGTAAGCGGAAGTCCACATTGTTCTTCAATTTGGATGGCATTGAAATTACAGGTATAAGATTTGCCCATAATTGGAATTGTCACATAGCCATTTAAACCCGTTTCAGAATCGTATGTTATGGTGGATGGTATTTGCAAATAAATGTTACGAAAGATGGTTTCAATAATCTTTGTTGTTTGAGCTGAAGTCAATGAACCTGTAACTTTATTATATGTAATGTCATAGGAACCTGCGATGTTTTTGCCGCAAACTGACATATCTTCAAAAGTAATATTTGCATGAATTAATGTCAATTCAGATGTCAACGTGATGATTGTTTTGCCATTCACAAGACAGTTCTTAATGAACAAGTTGTCAAATATAAGCGTCAGGTTTTGATCTGCAATATTGGGGATCAGTTTTATTGTACCGGTAATATCGTAGCAATCTGGATTTGCCTGGAAGTCATAAATAATGGCAATGCCTTCACTCGTATCCAAAGATAAATTACCGCATGATGAAAAATCAATATTTTGAATAATCTGATCAGCTGCTGATCTGGATTGAGCTTGTTTTAAATTCTCGACAATTGTTGCGATATCCATCTTTGAAAAAATATCTGTCAATTTTTGGATAAAAAGGATTTCCTCATGACTGCCAGAAATTATTGACGTTGAAAAGTTCGTAATTTTTTGAGCGAAATCTTTCGCGCCCTGTTGAATTTTATTGGCAGTTAATTTTAGATTGACCGGTACATCATTAATTAAATAACTGATCATTGGATTGTCTTTGGAGAATTGCTGTTTAAACATAAGCTTGATATTATTGATATTCATACTTCCATTTGATGGCAGACCATTTAAGGGATCAGTAAAATAATTACTGAATTGGGAATTATAAGTTTGATCATTCAGTGTCATGGTGGAGTTTCCAGAAAAGCCTGTCAATTTATCATATGCTGTTTTAAACTTTGTCTGAATATCTTCTCCATTGATCACATATGATTGAATTTTTTCCTTGAAATCAACAGAAGAAAGCAGTCCGCTGAGTTTATCAAAAGAAATGGTGTATTCGCCTTCAATAGGGCGATCATTAATGGACATATTTTCAAATGTCAGATCAGCAACAACAGTTTCATTCTCATGAGAAATGGAAAGGCTAACCTTGCCATCAATGGGGCAATTATCCTGTGCTACATTATCAAATTCCAGTATATATTGACTATCCACTACAGCGATATGGATACTGCCTTTCATACCCAGGCACATTGGTTTATCATTAAATGTAATGATTACACCATTTTCATCCTGTGAAATGTCTGCACAAGAAATGCTTGTCTGAGTGAGTAAATCAAATAGATTTTGTGTTTGATTTCGTTTTTGGGGTTGAGATGCTGGAAGGGGCATCATTGCCAGAATTGATGTCAGTTGTTCCAGGCTTGCAACATCGTTTTGAGCCTCTGATAATGCTTTGGTATTAAGATTGGCAACATTTTCAATATCCTTGACTTGTGGGTCCGGTGCGTGTGTCAGGCCAGCAATAGATTTTAATGCGGCCAAGGCTTCCTCCATGCCAATTTTGCAATCACCATTGATATCACCTTGAGCGCATGGTTGATCAGCAGCCCATACAAATGAGTAAAGGGCTATAAGCAAGGTTAATAAATAAGGGATAGTTTTTTTCATCATTACCTCCTTTGGCGTATGCCTGAAACTTGGTTAAAATAATTAACAAAAATAAAAATATATATAACAATATACTTGAAAAAAAATTTAAAATGGCCAGATACAAAACGAATTTCGTCTATTGAGTTCATTTTCACATTGATTCAGTTGTCGTGCATACATTACAGCTCGTTGTTGTACCTGACGGGCTCTTTTGACCAGCCATGATTTACGACGATAAGAACGCCGCAAATACCCTTTTTGACCTTCATGATATGCCAGATACTGACGAAAGGCATCCTTTTTATTGACACCACATTCCACAGCTGTTTTATGGCAATACCAACCGACAAAATCAATGGCATCATGAAAATCATCTCGATCCGCACCATATCGTCGGGTTGACCTCTGATACGTTTTCCATGTTGAATCAATCGCCTGGGCATAGCCATATGCAGAACTTAATCGCGGCCCGGGGAAAAAAAACAGACATGTTCGTCTTGGCGGACGTGCATCAGACTTGAAGCTGGATTCGTAGTAAATAATTGACATGGCCACTGAAATGGGTACCCCCCATTTTTTTCGAGATGCACTGGCACTTTTGTACCACTGCCTTTGTTCTTTGAATATCTGACAGAGATTGTTTTTATTTCGCGGTTCATAAGATGAAAAGGTGCATGATGCTGAGATGATGATCAACATGAATAATATGCTTGTGCGAATGCATTGGTTTTTTAAATTTGTTAATGCCATTTTTCGATTTAATATTAACGCTTAATGGGTGCCAATTCAACCCGCCGATTCAGAGATTTCCCCTCTTCATTATCATTTGCCGAGATGGGTTTTGTTTCACCATAACCAGTTGCTGTCAGTCGATCAGGGGAAACACCTTTAGAAATCAGATAATTCATTACCGCCATCGCCCGATTTCTGGATAATGTGTAATTATGATTTGCAGAACCTGTGCTATCAGTATGACCCTGAACTTCCATCCATAAATTGGGATTGTTTTTTAAAATTGCGACAACTTCACTCAGGTAAGGCGTCATTTCGTTACTTAATTTTGATGAATTAGATGGAAAATGAATATTGCCAAGAATCCAGCATCCATTAATAGTCACACGGGCACCGGCTGGAGTTCCCGGACAGATATCTTTATCATCGGTGACTCCATCTCCATCCTTATCTTTTTGGCGAACGCGCGATAAAAAAACTTTATTGACATAAGTGGCCATATCTTCGGGTGAATAAACTGGATCAATGTGTTGAACAAAGCCCTGACCCGCTTTTTGAACCAGCGTTTGCATAAAGTCCTTGTTTTTTCTTTCTAAAACGATTGGATACAAACTAAAACGTTGGCCATAGTGTTTTTTCAATTTTGACACGGCTTCAATGCTTTTAGCCTGCTTTACTTCTCCATCAGTGACAACCACAATTGAAATGTGGCCAGACTCATTTCTAAAGTCTTTCATCACACCCATAAGTGCCATATCAAGAGAACTCATGCCACCAACAAACTTGATTGAATCAACTGCGTCTTGAAATGCCTGTTTTTGATGTGGTGATGGTCCATAGACGAGATCTGAGCGATATTCGATAGGTCTTCGTGTATGCCCGAATGTCCGCAAGGCTGAATTGATATGCATTGTTGGCATTGTAAGATTAATTCGATTGATAACCGATCTGGCAAGTGCCAGCTTTTTTTTTCCATCCATGCCAGTTGCCATGGACTGAGAGGCATCTAAAATAAACATGACATTATCGGTTCGCTGAATAAAAGGCCCCTTTATGATTGCCGGTTTAAATGATTCATCCAGTGATTTGGGGGCATGTGCCTGACATCCGATAAAACTAATACTTAAAATAATACAAAATAAAAAACACTTTTTTAAGGGCATTAAATCCTCCTTGGAAATCGTGAATAAATTATTTTGTATGCAAAATGATTTATTCACAAAAAAATAATAATAAAGTTACCATCTGGCGAAATGATCTTCAGCCCATCCTGGGCAATTGTTGATGGAAATCATCTCACCCTTATCTGTTTTTAGATGACCGGTAAAACGGCCCATGAGTTGTGAAAATCGTGATGCCACAAACCACGCATTCATATTCTCAGAACGATGATGATCTGCTGAAAAAGATAAATGAATTTTTTCATCATAGGATTGAATGGTCCAGGGTTTATACAAGTCTTTTTTATCATACTTAAAATGCACCATATCGACTTTGGTCATCTGATTACCAATCACAAAAAAATTTTCAGTAAAACTCGTTTCATTCACGCCACATGATAGATTTAAGCCCAGATGTCGGTCGTCATTCAGAGTGGTTGTAATTGATGCCCAATTCCAAAATGTTTCCCTTTGCATATATCCGCAGGTCCAATCTACCATAGCCATTGCGTTGGGAGACTGAAAATAAAATTTTTTATCGTTGATAACAATATTTCCTGAGACTATTACAGGTGTCGATTTTTGTGTATAGACCCACCCATTGTAACCCGCACGTGAACATATCCGAAAGGGATTCAAGGCTGAAAAATCAAGTGAGGCGTCAAGAATCATGTGTGATGTTTTTGCAAAAAAATGACCTTGACCGGATGTTGCAGAAAAACGCTGTGTTTGAAAAGAACTGCGGCATGCATCTGGCCGAGAGTCAATGGATATCACATTGGGGAGAGCCAGTTGTTGATCTTCAAACATTTGGCCTGTATTGCGATCATATGCATAAAGGAAGGCTTTGGCAGCGTATTTTAAGTCAATAACTGCCAGACCAATAAACAGATCATTGGATGAAATCCCCAAAAAAATAAACTGATTCACAAAAAAAGGCCGAATCATTTTGGGCAACTGGTATCCACTCGATAACTGAAAGGGATAATCCTGATAATTTATATTTTCTATCGGTGTGTGGAAAATACCATATGCAACATTTCCATTTGAATCAACGATTGTATTTTTCATAACATTTTTCCTTTTTCAACTAAAAATAAATAAATTGGATTATTTGTTTTGTCAATGAAATTATCAATTTTCACAGAGAAGAATGACGAAAAATATCATTGCAATTTTTCAGGGTTCATAATATTATTGATTTGATTACAAAAGGTTTCAAAAATATTTAATAAAATAAAAAAACAGGTAAAAGAAAATGACTAAGATTAATGAAAAATTAAAATCATCACAATTTATCACCCTGGCAGAATTAACCCCCCCAAAGGGAACAAATACAGATCAATTTGCAGCAAACGCTGTTGCAGTGAAAGATCTTGTTGATGCCTTTCTTATCCCGGACATACCCAACGCAATTATGCGCATGAGTGGTTTTTCTGCTGCCAGTTTATTACAAAAGAGCGGACTTACATCAATTGTGCAGTTTAATTGCAGGGATAGAAATCAACTGGCATTGCAGGCAGATCTTTTAGGGGCGTATGCAAATGGATTCCAGGATGTGATGCTCGTTCAGGGCGATGATCCCAAAACAGGAGATCATCATGAGGCAAAGGGCGTCTTTGATGTCACATTAGAAGAACTATTTGCAGCCATAAAAGCCATGTCTGAGGGGTTTGATATGGCTGGCATGGAACTGGATGGTTCTGCCAATTTTCTAGTGGGTGCGCCATTACAGGTCAGTTCAAAAGTGAGTGAACGTTTTCAAATCAGAGATACAATATCAAAATACATGGATGCCGGTGTTTCATTTTTTGTAACGCAGCCCATTTTTAATCTTCAGATGTTTTCCGATTTTTACGACTCAGTAAAAGATCTTAAACCCAATATTTTTCCGTCAGTCTTGTTACTCAAATCTTTAGGAATGGCGAGATATATGGCCAGAAATGTGGCATCAGTGGATATTCCCAATGAAGTGATTAAACAAATTCAGAAGTCAAAAGATAAAACCAGCGAATGCCTCAATGTCAGCAAGCAAACCATTGGATCAATAAAGGAAATGGGCTTGCAAGGCGTTGTCGTCTCAACCATTGGATGGGAAAATAAACTTTTGGACGTGTTGTCATAAGGCAAATTTGATCGAAATATTCTACCCAATATACCCTTTGACGAGTTGATATTTTTTTTGAAAAAAATAGATTATTTGAGCTTGACTATTGAACTAAATTTTTATATTAATCATTAATATTTATCAATGTGCAACCATTTTTTTCTAACCGATTTTTCAGTGACAATTTCAAGTTGCAGCGACAGATATGTCGTTGTTTTGTTTGTAACGCAGTTATTCTCGTAGGTGTAACAATGATCCGATCCATACAAGTGATTTTGATAATTGTACTGATAATGCCATTTCAAGCTTTATCAAGTGAATTAAATATTGGATCATCCTATAATCCAGTGGGTTCAGGAGCCAGAGCAATTGGAATGGGAGGTGCTTTTATTGGTGTGGCTGATGATGCAACTGCGGCTTCATGGAATCCAGGCGGATTAATACAACTTGAAAAATCGGAAATATCAATCGTTGGCACATTTACAAATCGTAGTGATGATTTTGTCACAAATCAATTTGTGGAAAACCAGTCAGAATCCAACAACAGCATTAACTATTTCAGTCTTGCTCATTGCTTTTCATTTTTGCAACGCAATATGGTTGTTTCGCTCAATTATCAGAACTTATATGATATTAATAGAGAATGGTTGAACCTGCCAATTTCTTCAACAGAGGTGGGGCAAACAATTCCGGGTGCAGACAAAACGACCACCATTCAATACAAAACAGATTTTGATAACATAACTTACGATGGTTATCTGTCTGCCTTAGGCCTGGCATTTAGTTTTGAAGTTAATCCAGCGTTTTCTTTTGGCATCACATTTAACTATTGGGATAACGATCTTTTTTCAAGTTCATGGAAAACAAAATATGATAATGTTGTCACGATCAACAAGGTCACACATGATTTACTGGATGATACAATAACTGAGGAAGCATTTGGAGATCCAGTTGTTCAAAACTACAGAAATGAATATCGAATGGAAAATGGTTTTAATGCCAATCTCGGTTTTTTATGGCAAATAACACCATCGTTAACATTGGGAGGCGTATATAAATCTCGGTTTACAGCGGATTTAATACATTCTTCAATCTCAAATAATGTACAAAAACCCGACGAAACAAATGAATTAACATTGCCAACATCCTATGGACTGG